>OKVY01000028.1_pt1 | contig 111734 bp, 148 predicted proteins | sample 1606931 | NCBI WGS metagenome assembly OKVY01 (sample SAMN03281017, study PRJEB24777) | human gut metagenome | isolation source: fecal sample PR221 from 1 month old male Chinese infant, caesarean... | reverse complement strand
CCCCATTTATCCCTCCTCCAAAAATACCCATCGGATTTGCACATACTCACCCAGACTCGCGCCCACCGCTGCGCCGCAGCAAACTGCGCGCCTTCCCCCTAAAAATTATTATCGGATTTGCACATATTAGTGTCGGATTTGCACATGCCCCCAGGGCGGTAAAAATAAATTTTCATCGGATTTGCACATACCCTAGCAGCCTCACGTAATATTTTGCTTGACAAATTGTCGGATTCGCACATAAGCGCAGGAAGGGCCGGGGGTCGGAAATGCAAATACGAATGAGAACGATTCGCATTTGAGAAGTTGAATGCGAATGAGAATGATTTGCGTTTACCGAGCTGAATGCGAATGAGAATAATTCGCATTTCAAAAAGGGAGTGAGAAACACTATCATTTAAGTTATCCCCAGAGTTATACAAAATTGTAAATTAGCTTGACGCTTGAGAAGGTCGCAGACGAGTTATCCACAGACTTATCAACAGGTTATCCTACTGTATAAATATACAGTATTTCCCGGCAACACTTTCTGCTGATATCGATTTTAAGCGCTCTAGAACGCGCTGTGAGCGATTTAATTTTGGGGGAGGTATTAAAGGCGGGGTAGATTGGGCTGAGGAGGAAAAGCCGCCCTATAGCAACGGGCAGCCGTCACGCTTTGCTTTTTCGCGCTCTAATTCGCGCTCGGAGTCAACCGGTGATCGTGACCAGACCTCTAGCGCCAGCAGGCCGGGCAAAATACATAGCACGCTAATAAATAGGATTGTAAGTATCATTGGCAACTCTGCAAAAAGACTAGGGTCATAATAATAACCATGATGACACGAAAACCCCACTCACCGCCGCCACCGTCACCGCCTTTCTTCTGACCATCACGAACAACGTTCAACTGATAGGTGTTATGGCTACGGCTTTTGGGACTACCACCGCGCAAAGTTCTCATTAAAAAGCCTCCTTATTGAACAAGGTATCATAGAGGGCATAGCCGCAAAAAGCGATAAAGCCCAAAACCATCATAGAACCGACTAAACCGAGCGCCAACATTGAAAAAGCCATTTTTCGATCTCCTTTATTTGGAGTCATAATAATAACATAACTCTAGCGGGAAGCAACTACTATTTTTAGTAGTAGACAAGCAAATCCGATTTCCCTATAGTTTGATCTCCCGGCAAGCATAGAAAAATTTTGCTTGCTAAAAAGCGGAGAATCTTGCTATAATAGATTCTCAGCCAAACAAAGGAGTAACAGAAAATGTTACAGAAGTTTACCCCCGTTGCTAATTTGCCGATGGTTCGCGGTGGCGCTCGCAACCTGTTAGACGGCAGTAAGTGCGCCTCTATTGGTCATATTTTGGCCGTTTACCGCTCGAATATGGAAAGTAGATCCGGCTATGCCTTTGAGCATTGCCGTGACTACGCTCTAGCCAACCCCGGCGCGGCGATTGTTATTTATCACGATGATCAATATTTGGTTGACAGCCAGCCTATTGATCTGATAGTGTCTACTACTACGGACGCTTATTTGTATAAAGCGTCCGAGGGTAAGCAAGCGTCGAGACGTTTTTGCTACCATGAAAGCGAACTGCTTGCTTTCACCGATGCCCGCGCATGGGTTAAAAATCTGTGCGATCATTTGGAACTACCACCAGCACGAATCTCTAGCGAAATGATGATTTTTGTGCTTGACAAGGACGGGAGTATCCTGTTACCATGTAACTTCTACGATATCGAAATCGAAGAAGGGGCAAGGACTGGAAATTATCGTTATGATGGCGAGCTGGAAGAAGTCGCCCCGGCTGTTACTGAAAATGTAGTTAACCCTAATAATTTTGAGACTGGAGCATTACAAATGAATACTATCAAATCTACCGCTACCGCTATCGTTGCCGCTAACAAAAACGCCGCTGTAAACGCTGCCAAACTGGAAGCTGGTTCTATCGTCCTGAAAAAAGTTTCCAGCATCGCCGCCAGCAAAGCGCCGTTTATGGTTCGCGGTTATGTTGACACGGCGGTAGGCCGTGTGGTAATTGCCAACCTGCTGAATTTCGCGGTTAGCCAGTACGCGCCGAACAACCGCAAAGCGGTGATCGCGGCGGATGCTGCAATGCAAGCCGCTATGCTTGAACTGGTACAAAGTTTCAATGTAGGCGAAATGATTGACGAAGTATTGAAAGGCGTCAATCTTTCTAGCCTGATTGAAAACGAAGCAGAGTAATTATATCCAGCGCCTCTATAATGGGGCGCTATAATAATTACCCTGCTAACTAACTGGAGACAAAAATGGAACGGCTAACCGCTACTTTCGAAGGCGAAAAGATGACGATCGCTAATGTATGGCAACGCCTGCGCCAGAATGGCGATCGTGGCAATTTTGCTATTTTCATCGAGCCAAAAAACTTGGATAATCTGGCCCGCCAGATTGACCGCCGGGATTGTTACCCGGATACTGACGATATGCTGGGAATCCCCTTGCGGATTATCGGGGTATACGGCTATGGCTTTGATATCTGTATTGGGGATAGCAGTTTTGAAATAGACTGCGAATCCGGCGCTACCGAAATCGAAGTATTCCTAATTAATTTAGGATCACTGACGTTTTTGGAAACGCCACCAGCGGAAGCGGAACCGGAAAAGCTGGAGGTGAAAACGTCCGTTATTGTTAGTTCGCTAACTATGGATGAGCTGGCGGATATCGTGTCAACGTATGACGAAATCCATGCCGACGCGATTAAAGAGCTAAACAACCGGCTTGATACTTTCCGCGATAAGCTGTAATATCCCCTCCCGGCGGCTAAATCTCTAGCCGCCCCCATTATTGGAGAAAACCATGTTTCATGTGAAATCTTGCGTACCGGGCATTAATTGTACGGTAGAAGCGGAAGAAGGTTTATATTTAGAGGGAGGGCGAATTGAGTCTCAGGAAGTCGCCGCCGTCCTCAAATGTGATACTAACGTTTGCGGTACGTCCTGGACTGACCTTCATTTTTTAGGTCGTGGAATTGACGTCGATTCCCTTTCCTGGGAAAAGGCTTGCGAACATGCTGAAAGTATGTTAGGCGAGGATGATTGGGAAGAAGACGACGGCGACGAAAAATACTGTAATGCTGGGGTAGAAGGGTCGTTTTATATGTACTGGCCCGGTCATTCCTGCAACCTCGTTAATGGTGGTTCGCCCCTCCATTCCGTTCTAGAGCGGGCAATCTATTTGGGCTATATCCAGATAGTTGACGGAAAGGCAGTCATTAATCTGCGCGAATTGAAAACGTTTATCTATATCCCGGATGCTGAAACCATCCTTCATATTGAGGAAGGTTTAAAATCCGGTTGGAAGGTTAGCGGGGTCGTATACCTATGATTTACATCTATGTCAACAAGTATTTTCTGGCTCACTATAAAACGATGGAATCTGTGATTCAATACGTTAGCCGCCAGAATGCAAGGCATATTGATGAAGTCGCTACCCTCAAAATCGGATTGCGGGGCGATGCTATCAATATTAGTTGGCCTTTGCTGATTCTGATTTGCCGTGATCTGGTAGCGGGTAAACCTGTTTCCGTTTCCGCGCTGGGGGAGTCTTACCCGCTTTCCGATGATCTGGATCTCTATGATCTGCTAACCAAATATAAAACCGAACGCCTGTTTTATCGTGGCGGGTCGGTATGCTCTAGCGGCGAAACAATTGAAACGGTATTCCGATAATGAAACGTTATAAGCTGGTAATTAATAGCTTGATAACTATTGAGGGGAGTTATTATGAGTTCTCTCATTTTGTCCGGGAAGTAGTTGCTAACGTGATAATTAAGCCGCAAATGGTTAGCTGGCTAATAGATGTAGCGCAGGAATTAGTAGCAAACAAGGATTCACTATCCGAAAAAGTTACATTTGAAATTAATAACTTTGAATTTAAAGCAACGCTAATCATTAGCTAACGAATTAAAAGCCTGCTTATAATGAGCGGGCTTTTTATTTTTCTGCGCCCCTCCAGCAATGGCCTTTAATATGGCTTCTAAATTTAAAGCGCTTAGGATGCGTTATAGAGCGTTCTAGAGGCATATTAGAGTATTACCGCTGCCGGAATATACTGTATAAATATACAGTAGGATAACCTGTGGATAAGTCGGGGGATATCTCGTTATATCGCTTCTCAGCTTGTCAAGTTATTTTGTGCTGTGGATAACTTGCCCAATAAACAAGAGTACAGCATAAAATAAACGCAAGCATTATTTCGCGTTTTCATAAAAATAATCATTTGTCTAGTGGATAACTAATTAAATTTCATTTTTGCTTTTTGTATAAGTTATTAACAGGGTCTAAAACGCTCTAGAATCGATTTTGAGCGACTCTAGCAAAAAGCCGATGAATCATACCGGGTATGGGGCGATCTCCTCACCTCGTGTGAAATAGGTTTTGTCAACCCCTTTTGAAGAAAAATAGTAAAAATATTCGTTGACTTTCTTAAAATATTGTGTCACGTGCGCGCGCCTCCTATCTATCGTGGGCCTGTTTTCTCTTTACGCTTCTTTACAATTCTCCGCTTGCGGCTAAACGCCATTGTGTTATTATTTATCTCGTAGGGCGGCAAGACGAAACGGAAACACGAAAGCGTTTCACTAGTAGTTAGGTATCTGGAGGCGGCAACATTGCCCCGACTACCACGAAAGGAAATGCCGAAACGAGATAGTCTGTCCCCGCCCTACACTGCTCTTTAAAAATTGGGATTCTATAAAAAGCGTTATCGGCTTCTTTACTTAATAAGGAAACCGAAACCATGTTAAAAGAATCGACTATCATTAGTGACGTAGCAAACGAATTTACCGTTGCGGATGCTGAACACTTCGTCAAGACTTATAAAGAAGTGTACGATGTAGAATTGACCTTCATTCATAAAGACGGTCAAATCATTATGCAAACTAAACGAAATCATACACTACACTAAAAAAGAGGTTGACAACATGAAACGCTTTGTAATATCATCTAAACCGGCAGCAAAATTGAACAAAATGGCAAGCTCGGAACTGGTCAAAATGCAACGCGATATGGCGCGGCGTTACCGCTCTTACCAGCGCGGAGGTCAGCAAGGCTTGCCGATGATTTGGGATAACATGATGCGTTATTTAAAATCTTTACAAAATAACGCTTGACAATCTGCCGATAACGCTTTATTATAGAATCTCAATAAGCAGTACCGCTCTTTAAAAATTTGGAAAAGTCGATTCTCTCAGTAAGGGTAATTGAGTTTTCTGTTAACACTCTAGAATATCAGAGTGTTAACCGGATAACCCAATAAACTAAACTGGAGTAAGAAACATGCAAAACGTTAAAACCCCAATGATCGGTGATTCCGTTTTTATTCCTTTCGTTACTGGCGACGTAAGTAAGCCGGGCGAAAACGAAAAAATCGGATATATCAAAGGGGCGGCGATGATCCCGTTTGATAAAATTAATGCGGTATACGCCGAAACGGAAAAAGCAAAAAACAGCGACGCGAAGATTTACAGCGTCCGGGTAGATTCCGGCGACGTGGTGAAAGTCATTCGCAAAGATGATAAGTGGTTGGCTGTCGCTTAACAGCCAATAAGTTTAACCCCGGCAAATAATGGGATGCTTCCCCATATGTTAGACTTCCGATGTATATTCCATGCAGCGCAAGCAATGTTATGGTGCGCAAATTAAACTTATGTGCTGGAACTTATATCATGCTTTGAACGGCAATTGTGAGTTAACACGAATCTATAGCGTGAAATAGACGTAATAGCGTAATTATTAAAGGCAGCGTATAAATACAATGCCGCTTTAAATAGCTTTAAATTGAAAACTAAAATAAAGAGTTTTCGTTATATATTCTAGCTAGAATATATAGCGGCTAACTTTCTAGCCTAAACCCTTAAATAAAACTGGAGATATATCATGACTGCTACTAAAACCGAAAAATTCGCATGGAACGAAACCAACGCCGCTACTGCGATCTCTATGTATGAGGGCATTATCGCCGCCGAAGGTCTGGAGGTTGCCAACTCGCAAGGTCTTATCGATATTGCAAAGGCTGTCGGCGCGGAATCGCATGTTAAAGTGCGCTCTAAACTGGTTAGCGCAAAGGTCTATCAGAAGTCCGATAAGCCGCGCAAAGTCGGCGGCGGCTCCTCCCTGCGTAAAGCTCACTATGTGCGCGTTCTCACTCAGCACGCCATTGCCGACGGCCTGATCGAAGATGCCGACGGCCTGGCAAGTCTGGAACAAATGAAGCTCGACCAACTGGACGTTATCGCCCGTATGGTTGGCGTTCAGGACGAAGTAAAAGAATCGGCAGAATAATTATAATGCGCCTCCCTAGCGGGGCGCATAATTAAATATTTTGTCCCCCATAACTGGAGAAATAAAAATGGCTTTAATTAAAGGTGCCGTTATTAAATTAACGGGAACCGTTATCGACGAATTAATCGAAACGGGTTATCAAGATGCCGCCGTAATGACGCCCCCAAGCGTTAAAGTACCTGAATATATTGTTTTGTGGGTTAACCCTGATGCGGATACTTTCGGGATGGCTATTAACCGCGAAGTATTTAAGCCGGAAATGCTGGAATTATCTTCCCGCGAAATTTACCTTCTTAACTACGCTTTCAGCGTAGAAGAAAAGGAGGTTGTAAAATGATCTTTTTCCCTACTGAATCCTTAATTCTTATCGCTGGCTTTTTCGCCGCCGCTTGTCTCTATGGTTACTATAATTTCATGGAAATAGGCAGTGAACAAATGGATTTATTCCGCCGTGACTTCTGGTTTAAGAAAGCGAATATTTGCCGCCGCTGGTCAATAATCTTTATTATTCTAGCCGTAGCTTTTGGAATATCCGCCAGTATTATTCCGGCAATAGTTTAGAGTCGCAAATTATAACGCCACCAGCAACAAGGCGTTATATTTGGCAATTCTGCCTATATCCCATTAACTGGAGAATTTAGATAATGATCATTGCAATCGAGAAACAGAAAGCTATTTTAACCGCTGCAAATAACCTCAACTTTTGGGGTAAACGTCTGCGCGCTAAAAAGCTGGAGATCTGCGACGAATTGAGCAAAGAGCATTACGGGACGGCGAAGCATTCTAGCGAAATTTGCGATTGGCTGGATAATAACAAGCCTGTTAAACCTGCTGCTGAAAAACGCGCCCAACGTGTTGCGGTGGAAGATTCCCGCCCCGTTGCCGCTGGTCAGCTTAACTCCAGCGTCGAAAGCTGGAAGGTAATTCCGGGCCGCCGTTTTCTTTTGACTTCGATTCAAAACAATACGTTCCCTCATGCTAATTTCTGGAAAACCTTACAGGAGGCCGCGAAATATCTCGATGCTACTCTGTTAGTAAGCAAATACGCCTACAACAAAAAAGGCTTCCAAAACGGGCAGGGCAACGATGAACTGAAATATGATGATGCTTTCTCAGATTTCATTTGTGATGAAAACGTGTTTTTGGGCAACCGTGAAACAGGTTTTGCATTCATGGCGGAAATTAACATTCTGCCTACTGCTGATTTCCCGCTGTCTGGTTTTGGTGAAACAGCAACCGCCTACGGCCTGAAAGGGCTGGCTATCGGTCACGCTAAAATCACCGCCGAAAGTGTCCCGGCAATGAAGGGCGACACTGTGCGCCGTATGTACTCAACTGGCACGGCAACGCTGAAAAATTATATTCAGCAAAAAGCGGGCCAAAAGGCCGAAGCGCTGCATAACTACGGCGCTTTGCTGGTAGAGATCGACGATAGCGGCAACTTCTTTGCTCGCCAGCTTGAGACGATGGACGAAAGCGGGATGTTTTACGATCTTAACCATAAATTTACGGTTAACGGTGGCGAAGAAGTAACGGGCCATGTTGCCGCGCTGCAATATGGTGACATTCACGCCGAAAAGCTGGATCACGCTGTCGCGGCGGCAAGCTGGGAATACAACCCTAGCGGAACCGCGCTAGTGGATATCCTGCGCCCTCGTTACCAGATTGTGCATGATGTGCATGATTTCACGTCACGCAACCATCATAACCGCGCTAGTGGTGTTTTCCTTGCGAAACAGTACGCCGCCGGACGTGACAAGGTAATTGACGACCTGATTGATACGGGCCGCGTACTGGAGCAAATGGAGCGTGAATTTAGCCAAACGGTCATTGTTGAATCCAACCACGATCTAGCGCTTTCTCGCTGGCTGGATGATAGCAAGGCTAACATTCAACAAGACCCGGCAAACGCCCATCTTTACTATCGTCTGAATGCCGCGATTTATGAGGCAATCGAAAACAAGGACGATACTTTTAACGTGCTGGATTATGCCCTGCGCAATGTTGCTGGCTGCGATTTTGCTGCGATCTTCTTAACTACAGACGAATCGATGAAAATCGCGGGCATCGAATGCGGTTCCCACGGTCACAACGGCATTAACGGCGCTCGCGGCAACCCGAAAGGATTCCGTAAGCTGGGCAAGATGAACACTGGCCATACGCATACACCTAGCATTTATGGCGGCGTTTATACTGCTGGCGTCGCTGGTTCCCTTGATATGGGTTACAACATCGGCGCGTCTAGCTGGTCACAGACTCATCTTATCACCTATGAAAACGGGCAACGTACTTTGATTGACTTTAAAGACGGCGCTTTCTTTGCATAATAAAAAAGCCGGGGTAATTCCCGGCTAATTAAAGGTGATTAAAATGGCTGTAAAAACCAGACTCCCGAAGATGGTTAATGATTCCGATAGCGTAACATTGCAGCGCGTTATGTACGAGACTGTATATCGAAACGCTGGTGATCCCAACATATATTTAATGCAAAGCGAGTGGAGCGGAGTATTTCATATAGTCCGGCCCCATGATAGTTTTGTTTCATTCCAGAACTCTAGCGACGCGCTAGAATATTTGCGGGAAGATGATATTCCCGATTTATGGAATGAAACAGATTTAATTTTCGTCGCTAGTATCGAATCAAAATAAACCCTAAATAAATAAACTGGAGAAACAAATGAAACTTACTTTCATCTATAACAACCGTAAATCTTTCACCGCGTCCAACGTCGTAGAAAACAGTCTGGTTATTACCCGCGATAGCGAAGGCCGCCCGCATGTTAGCTATCAGAAAGTTAGAACGGTGGACGGCGACACTGTTTTAAAAGCTCTAGCCGCTATCCTCCCGCGCCCCGCTGAATTTAAAGAATCCGGCATTGTGTCGCAATTAGTCGCCGCCGATTCTATTCTTTATGAGGCTGATATCTGCGAGATCGTAGAGATTGACGCCGCCGCCGCTGGCCTTATGTTTATCGTCGTAAGCGAAAACGATTATGATGATACTTATCTGTTAGGCGATGTAATGGATTATACCGCCAGCGAATATACGCCGCCCCTAGCAATTGTCCCGGTGCTGGCTACTCGGATTAAACCGGCTGAATTAGCCGATGCCTTAACTTTATTCTTCTGATAATTAACAAAGCGAGTTATAATATAGCTCGCTTGATTAATTACCAACAACCCCGAAACCGGAGAAATGAAAATGGCTTTTAATAAACTGGCAATCAAAACGATCAAATTATGGGATTTAGACGGAACCGTTATTAATTCCTTTGCCCGCGTGTTCCCGTGTATGGATGATAAAGGGAACTTAGATTTAAACATGTACCGGGAAAAGGCTTGCGTACATGATGCGATTATGACCGATACCCTTTTACCTTTGGTTGAATATATGCGGGCATCGCTTAATGATCCCACTGTATTAAACATTATTGTTACCGCTCGCTATATGGGAAAAAGTGATTACTATTTCCTACGGAAACAACGTATCAGGGCGGGGCGCGGTGGCAATATCCAGATCTTGTCCCGCGATGTATTACATCGCTATATTGGTGATGCCGATTATAAATCGGTGTACTATGCAAAAGATGGTATCTATAAAACGCATTATTTCGAAATGCTTAAAGCTGAATACCCGAACGCTACTATCACCATGATAGACGATAATAAAGGCGTGTTGGCTGCTGCTGCTGCTGCTGGCCTTCAGACGATGGATGCAACGGCAATCAACGATATTCTATCTATTGGTGTGCGCCTTGCTGGTGAGTCATTCATAGATGAGGCGCTGGATGATGATAATGATTATCAATATCTTTGCGAGCGTTTAGCTCACTGCTGGGAAGGTATGACCGAAGAAGAAAGAAGTGATTATGGCGTCAAGCCGCAACAATTCATTCAATCATTAGCCATCGCATCATAAGAAAGCTAATAGTACCCTAGCGAAATAGTTAGGGTACTAATAGTTAGCTAGGGGGGTAATCGGACTACCATACCACCCCCCCGACCCCCTAAGCCCACCTTCATGTGTAACTTTATGAAATTACACAAAAAGGCTAAAGGGAGTATTAAAAGGAACAGCCTGAATCAAAGCTACTACTGCCGCTGTCGCAGTAAGAACTTCCCGAGTCATACCCGCTATACGTAGCAACTGCCGCAGTTGTAGCTATGATTGCCGCAGTCGACCCGTCATCGCTCCGAGAACTTCCCGAGTTCGATGAAGGACTCCCCGAAACTTTCCGAGAATTATCCGAACCTGCCCGCTTCTGCTTGCGTCTCGCTACCTGCGGTGTCACTGGAGGGATGTAGTACGGGTTGCTCGGGTCATTCCGAAGATCGTTCATGACTCGTTGGTGTTTCGAGATCGCTACTTGACGTTCTGCCCGAGTTTGAAGGATCTCTTGATGTAGACTTTTGTTACGAAGATCTGCCGCTACTACCGCGTTCCGCAGGTCATGTGCCCGCACACCAAACCAAACTGCTGCCAGGAAAAAGAATGTTGTGAAAATTAATACAATAGTCATGTTTTACACCATACCCTTAGTAATGTAGATTTTGTTTGCTGATTCTAGTTCTGCCTTGCATTCAGACAGGTTTAACTGTGCCTTGTGCAGCAAACGGGTTTGGTTGTCATAAGACTTTTGCAACACCCCGTTAGTGCGTTCTAGCTGTTTGATTGCCTTACCTTGCTTCACGGTAATGACAAATAGTACGATTGAGAGTAAAACAAGTGCTCCTATAACTACTTCCATAGTGGTCCTCCTAGATGGTTTTAAAAAATCTGGTTTACTTGGCGGTTGATTTAATTTATAATAATATTATATTATAAAAGTCACTTGTTAGCAAGTGAGATTTTGAGGTTTTTATGGGCTTTTACGCAGGAAGGATAGGCGACAAAAAAGTATTGTCTCTCACCTCTGGCAACAATAAAGACGTCAATAACCATACAAATCCAGGTTGGGATACTATATTCCATAGTGACATGCCCCACGTTGTGGTTTTGGAAACTCACGAAAGAGACCTCTGGGATGGTGGTGATTGGTATCGTTGTACTAGAATGCCAGATAGGATTATTCAGGTACTGTCTGCAGAATATGACAGGGTTGTCTTAACTGAAGTCGAGTTCGAGGATGGTACCAGACGTTTCATTTACGGTACATCCCTGGGTGTAGGTGCCAAGGCGTATAACGCTTACTTTAGTAATACTGTCGGTTCCCAGGTTTCTGCAGGTACTATGGCTAGTATGAAGACTAACGTTTGTGCTTCTGCAGACTTACACATGGATATTAGTTTCTATTTCGAAGAGACGCCAGGTACTATTAACGAGAAGCTACGAGATGGTACTGGGTGTATGTACACTTGGGGCGTTAACTCAGAATGGGGGGACAGGGGGCCTGGGCCGCCGGTTGGAGCTCCTATACCTCCTAACTTTCAAACAATTATTAAAGCCGGTTGGGTGCTCTATAGGGGGGCTTTTAGTGGCAATATAGCCGGTTCTGTGTCTCCGCCCAATAGACCACTTACCATCGGTGTAGATGCAATGCGCCATCCTTGGATGCGTACTACTGGTGTTAACAGTATATGCTTACGTGGGGAAACTCTCAATCGTAACATGTATGGACACATGGGCCCTAGATATGGTAAAAGCTCTAACCCGGTAGGCGGGCCATACGCTCATAATATCCAGACCGAATCATACCAGGAAATTGAGTACAAGGCAGGTTTCTTCCGTGGACCCCCTAATAATTTTATGGGCTGGGAGAACACAGATAACAACAATGCTGGTAGTGGTTGGGGTAACAACGCTATTTATAGGGATAACAACTTCCGTGTTCCTAAGCGTGTTCGTTGGTATATTACTAATATAATATACAACGGTCAGGGTTTCAACGTCGAAAACGTGTTTGGTGCTAGGAACCAAGAAATTAAGATCAGCCCCAGAGAATTCATTGTAAACGGTATAAACCTAATGAACACCGGGTGGAAGTTTATAAACCAGAACGATATAAACTACAACCCAGGTAATAGGCCGGATATCCGAGTTATTGCGACCAATGTCGCTAGATTTAGTGGCAACCCTACTGTTGGTAATAACGGATATGTTCACTTCAATCAGCCTCTAACTCGACCAGATAATGGTGCGGAATTTGGGCAAGGTAACATAAGTGAGATGCATGTAACCACTGTAGGAGTTTACAATTTTAGATCTGATGCGCAGTGGTATGTAAAATCTAATCCACCGGAAATCGGAAACCAGTGGGGTCCAGTATGGTCTGAATCAACTCGACCTCTCCGCCTGGTAGGTGGTACCGGCTTCGCCGATATTGGAGGGAACCTACGTACTAGCGGTAATGCTAGTCACCACCTGGCTACCTTGTGGTTGGGGGTTAATAACTCCCGAAATGGGGCTTGCGTCGTTACTCTAGACTGGAAAAACGATGAGTGGATTGCTGCTGCAGGGATTGGATGTTATAACCCTCTAGAGGATCTTACCCAATGGAGCGAGGTAGATAGTAGGCTGAGAATTTTCGGAAATCACTTCCAGAAACGTGTGCATCAAATCATGTGTCTTCCAGTTAACATGTGTGTGCCGTTCCACTTTATACGCGGGACCGTAACCCAGTGTGGGGTTATTCCTGGGAACAACGCCATGCAAATGAAGGCTATGTGGGCGCCTGCTACTACTAACTCTGCCACTCAGGGCGATTATGCCATTATCTATTGGCTGATAGCTAGGGCTGACGGTAGTGTTGAGGTTTGGGTTAACGTTGAGATGATTAATATTATGAACATGCGGGTGATCCTTCCTGAGGTTAGGATTGCTGTGCAAAGGCTTGCCTAAAGGAGGCAATATGAGCAATGATTTAATTGTACCAGATGCAATGTCTCCGGAAGGCATGCTAGTTATAGAGGCCTATCTGGAGTCCGGCAGCGACGTTGCGAAAGCAGCGTTAGCTGTTGGTATGGAGGAGCCCAAATTCCGTGAGATTATGCGTAAACCTGAGGTCAAAGCGTACCTCACGGATATCTTCATGGAGTCTGGCTTCCGTAACCGTGATAAATTCTTTGGCATTCTAGACACTGTTCTAACTATGAAAATGGAGGAACTGGATGAAACTGGAATGGGTTCAGAGATGGATATTATGGATATCCTCAAACTCATGCACAAAATGAAGATGGATGAGATGAAGATGCAGATCGAGTATGAGAAGGTGAAGCAGGCTAAAGCTCCTGTACACCAGACTAATACTCAGATCAACTTGGCAGGTGGTCACGACTCTAACTACACGGATCTCCTGTCACGTATTGTGGGGGCCGGTAAATAATGGAAATCTCACGTAGTTATATTAATACGACTGACGTGGTGGATTTTGGTGTTGATAAACGATTCTTTAAATTCCCGGTGTCCGGCTTGCTGGCCACCGAGGGCATCACCCCAAATGGTCCGCAGTGCGCAATCATAAACGCACTGGAAGACCCACGTCACCGTTTCATTACAGCATGCGTATCCCGTCGTGTTGGCAAGTCGTTCATTGCATATACTCTAGGCTTCCTCAAACTCCTGGAGCCTAACGTTAAGGTGCTCGTAGTAGCTCCGAACTACTCCCTGGCAAACATCGGATGGGCGCAGATCAAAGGTCTGATTAAGAAATACGGCCTTCAAACTGAGCGTGAGAACGCCAAAGATAAAGAAATTGAACTTGCTAACGGTTCGCTCTTTAAGCTGGCTTCCGCTGCGCAGGCTGACTCTGCGGTTGGTCGTTCCTACGACTTTATTATCTTTGACGAAGCAGCAATCTCCGACGTTGGTGGTGACGCTTTTGATATTCAGCTCCGTCCTACACTGGACAAGCCTAACTCTAAAGCTCTGTTTATCTCTACTCCTCGTGGGGGTAACTGGTTCAAACGCTTCTACGAGCAGGGGTTCCGAGAAGATCTTCCGCAGTGGGTATCAATCCACGGTACATACCGAGATAACCCTCGCGTATCTCTTGCAGATATCGAGGAAGCACGCAAGACTGTATCTAAAAACTATTTCAAACAGGAATATGAAGCGGACTTCTCCGTATTCGAAGGTCAGATCTACGATACCTTTAGCGTTTCCGAGCATGTACAGGATCTTGCAGGTATGGGTCACTTCTTTGCAGCAGACCACGAGTTCGAAACCATTCTAGGTATCGACGTTGGTTACAGAGACCCGACAGCAGTACTTACCATTAAGTACCACTATGATCAGGACGTTTACTATATCCTTGAGGAATATCAGCAGGCAGAGAAGACTACAGCACAGCATGCCATGTACATACAGCACTGTATAGACCGGTATAATGTAGACCGTATCTTTGTTGACTCCGCAGCCGCACAGTTCCGACAGGACTTAGCATACGAGCATGAAATATCTTCCGCCCCTGCCAAAAAGTCTGTTCTAGATGGCCTAGCGTGCCTAGCTGCTTTATTCCAGCAGGGTAAGATCATTGTCGACGCCTCTTGTACTGCGTTAATTCACGCACTCCAGAACTACAAGTGGGACTTCCAGGAAGGGGAGGAGAAGCTCTCCAGAGAGAAACCTCGTCATGATGCCAACTCTCACTTATGTGACGCACTGCGTTACGGCATCTACTCGATTTCCCGTGGCAAATAAGAGCTGAGTTGGAACGGATAGTAGTGAGTACAAATTCCGTTCCAACTTTATAAAATTCACTTTACAATTTCGTGTGTGGCAGTTATAATATATTCATACCTTGAGAGATCTCATAGACATCAGGGTGAATGAGAGGAATATTTAATTGCTGTACCCGAAGTAGTATTTTCCCAACTAAGAGGAGAAACACTTTGGCTTCCAATGTAAAATATAAGAGAGATGCAATCTCCATAATGCGTGACGGAATCAAAGCCCAATACAAAAGAGGCACCTGTTGCGCCATTTGTGACTCACAGGAAAACCTGGAGCTACACCACTACTCGACTGTGGCCTTACTAGTTAAAAACTTTGCTAAAGAATTCCAACTGGATTTCACTGACTCAGAAGTCGTCCTAAGCAATCGGGATAAGTTCTATCAACATTATTGGCATGAGCTGGTAGAGGACACGGTCACCTTATGTGTCTTTCATCATCAGACCCTACACAAGGTCTATACGAAAGAACCGCCGTTGTTTTCAGCTAACAAACAGAAGATTTGGGTTGAAAAACAACGTGAAAGATGTATGAATCCAGAAGCACCTCGTACAAGCAACACTGGCGAAAGATCAGGCTTTGCGAAGTGGCTTCCGACTGACGTCAAGACTGAGAAATCAGGATTCGCAAGGTTCCTATAATGGCTATTCGTGACTGGTTAGTTACTAAACTAAACCGCGGACAACGCATAATCAGGGACTTGGAGGATGTTAGTCACCGTACTAACGTCAAGCCATTCACGACTGGCAAAGCCTATTCGTCTATTGAGATCCTTAATAGATCCGCGAACATGGTAATTGACAGCGCCGCTGAGTGCTCCTACACCGTAGGTGAACAGTATAAAACAATAACAACCTATGGCACGATCAGGAGTAAAACTCTTGAGACGCTGCTTAATGTTCGCCCTAACCCGTACATGGATTCCAGTACTTTTAGACGCCTAATAGTGTCTGACCTTCTATTCGAAGGGTGCGCGTATATCCATTGGGACGGTTCGTCTCTGTACCATCTGCCTGCTGCCCTAATGGAAGTAAAAGCAGATGACAAAAAATTCGTTAACAAATTTGTCTTTAATAATATGATCGACTATCGCGTTGATGAGATTATCTTCATCAAAGATAACGGCCAGAATGGTGGTATTAACTCCCAGATCACAGGTCAGTCACGCGTAGCTACCGTAATCAACTCGCTTACTAAGCGTGAGAAAATGCTTGAGTTCAAGGAGAAATTCCTGGACAACGGCACGGTTATTGGTCTTATCCTAGAGACGGATGAAATCCTAAATAAAAAGCTCCGTGAACGTAAACAAGAAGAGCTTCAGCTGGACTATAACCCTAGTACCGGCCAATCAACTGTGCTCATTCTAGATGGCGGGATGAAGGCTAAGCCATATTCCCAAATCTCCTCCTTTAAAGATCTCGATTTTGAGAACGATATCGCTCGTTTTAATAAAGACGTATGTATCGCTCTTGGGGTCCCACAACTATTGATCGATGGAGGTAACAACGCCAATATTCGACCGAACATTGAGCTGTTCTACTACATGACTATTGTGCCTATGCTCAATAAAGTATGTAGCTCTCTTACGTTCTTCTTCGGTTTTAAAGTAACGCCCAATACTAAAGACGTAGTAGCACTAACTCCTGACAAGGAGAAAGAGGCTAAATTCGTAACTGCACTGGTCAACAACGGTATCCTTACTGGTAACGAAGGTCGTATAGAGCTTGGTTACGAGGAGCTGGCTGACGAGCAGATGAAGAAAATTCGCATCCCTGCCAACGTAGCTGGATCAGCTACCGGAGTAAGCGGACAAGAAGGTGGCGCTCCCAATAAAGACGAGGAAAAAGAATGATTGACTATAAAGCACTAAAACCGCTATTCCCGAACGGTCTCCCAGAGGCACACAACGTGTTTGCAACTGTTAAGGCGAATCTCACTTACCAGCTTCTGCGTAAGGAGTATGGCTACGCTGCGACTAATCGTAGAACCTGGAAACAGTTTGAGGAAGCGTACGCAGAAGCAACCAAGCCTATCCCGGTCGCTTCAGTTAGTATCTCAGGTGCCCCAGCATCCTTAGACTACACCAAGACTGCACAGCTCACTGCAACAGTCTTACCAGCCGATGCGGATAACAAAACCGTAACGTGGAAAACCAGCGATGCTACCCTAGCTACTGTGAGCCCTACGGGGTTAGTAACAGCCCTGTCTAAAGCAGGCACCGTTAAAATTACTGCCACTGCAGGCGGTAAATCTAGCGAAGCGTCTATCCAGGTCAAAGCCCCGGTTGTAGCAGTTACTGGTGTCACTATGTCACCCAAGACTCTTACGATCGAAGCAGGTAAGACCGGCAAACTTACTGGTACCGTAGCCCCAGCTAACGCAACCAATAAGTCTGTAACTTACACTTCGGCTGACCCCACCAAAGCTACCGTAGCCGCGGATGGTACTGTAACTGTTCCTGCTAACCTAGCTGCGGACGGAACAGTAGTTATTACTGTTAAAACAGCTGACGGCAATAAGACCGACACTGCAACAGTAACAGTTAAGGTTCCTACAGAGGGTGTATAATATCTGTTAACTGGGGAGCTTCGGCTCCCCATTTTTATATGCTAGTGCATAACTATTTTCAGTGTAACCAATTTCGACTGCCTACTAATTCCACACACCGTGTGGGATTTTCAAATATCTTTTGACATTCGCGATTTGGTATGTAATAATAGTATCTGAAAACTGAGGAACAACACGAAAGTGTTTGGAGCAAACGATGCAGAATATTAATCTTAATGCTGAGATTAAATCTGTTAAAGCTGTCGGTGAGGGTGATAATCCTCCTTTAAAAATCAAAGGGTATGCTAACACGATTACCAAAGACCGCGCCGGCGACGTTATTCTCTCCGAAGCGTGGACTACCAGTAACGCCCTCAAGAATTTTATGAAGAACCCGATCATGCTTTTCGGCCATAACCATAGCCGCCCAATTGGTAAGATCCTAGACCTGGTACCAACCGAGTCCGGACTTATGGTTGAGGGTGAGGTAAGTGCTGCTGATCTACAGATTTACTCATTAATACGTGATGAGGTTCTTAAAACGTTCTCGGTAGGCTTCTATATCAAAGACGCCGAATGGGACGATATGACTGAAACGTTCATTATTAAAGATCTGGAGTTACTCGAGATCTCTGTAGTCTCGGTTCCCTGCAACCAAGACTCAACTTTTAGCCTTTCGAAGTCTGTAAACCATAATGATTACATGGAGCTTCGTAAGTCTTTTGTAAAATCTTCGCAGGTCCAGCCTGTTGAACAACCTGAACTTTCTAATTTAGAGAAATTCCTAGTAGCCGCTGGTTACGCTAAAGGATAATGGAGAAATAATAATGTCTTACGATATCGCACAACTGTCTAAAGATCTGGGCCTGGGTGACATTGCTGAGCAGCTTAAAGGTCTAACCGCCTCTCAGAAAGCTGAAGAAGCTCGCAAATTTGCTGCTGAGCAGGAAGCTAAAGAACTCAAACGTATGGAAGACCTGGTTGCCAAAGCAACTGGTGAAGACCGTAAAAACCTGGCAGAAGCTCTGGAGCTCGTAAAAAACCTGGATGAGAAATCCAAACAGTCCGCTGAAGCGTTCGTTAAAGCAATGAACTCCCAGCAGGAAGAAATCACTGGTCTGAAAGAAGAAATCAAATCTCTGCTGGCCGCTCGTGAAAATAGTCGCTCTTTCGTAGCTGATGGCGTTGCTAAGGCAATGTTTGGTAAGCAGGAAGATTTCGAAGACGAAGTTGAGAAACTGGTTCTTCTGTCCTATGTAATGCAGAAAGATGTATTCGGTACTAAGCGTGGCGAAGCCCACCTGAAAGCTGTTAACGGCTCTTCTTCTATCGAAGTTTCTACCGAAGCGTACGAAACCATCTTCTCCCTGCGTATCCTGCGTGACATTCAGGCTAAACTGATTATCGGTACCATGTTCGAAGAACTGCCGATGTCTAGCAAATTGCTGACCATGATGGTTGAGCCGGAAGCTGGTGAAGCTAGCTGGGTTGATGCCTCTACTTACGGTACTCCTGCTACTGTTGGTGCGGAAGACAAAACCAAGCTGTCTGAAATCACCTTCAAGACTTACAAACTGGCTGCTAAAGCGTATATGACCGACGAAACAGAAGAAGATGCTATCTTCACTCTGCTGCCGATCATGCGTCGTCGCCTGATTGAAGCTCACGCTATCGCAATCGAAAAAGCGTTCCTGACCGGTACTGGTGCTGCTGGTACTCCGAAAGGTCTGATCCAGTTCGCTAAAGACGATGGTAAAGTGGTTGCTACCACTGCTAAAGCTGACGGTTCTGTTAAAGTTACCGCTAAAGAAATTCACAAGCTGCGTCGTTCACTGGGCCGCCACGGTCTGGATCTGAACAAACTGGCTCTGGTTGTTTCGATGGATGCTTACTACGATCTGATCGAAGATGAAGAGTTCCAGGACGTTGCACAGGTTACCGCTACCACCGCTATCAAACTGCAGGGTCAGGTTGGTCGCATCTACGGTCTGCCGGTACTGGTTTCTGAGTTCTTCCCAGCTAAGGCTGCAAGTGCTGAGTTCTGTGTAGTTGTTTACCGTGACAACTTCATCGTTCCTCGTCAGCGTGCAATCACTGTTGAGAAAGAGCGCCAGGCTGAACGTCAGCGCGATGCGTACTACGTTACTCAGCGTCTGAACCTGATGCGTTTCTTCGAGAACGGCGTAGTTGCTGGTGCTTACGCTGCTTAATTTGGCTATACTGCCGACTAAAGGAGAGCTTCGGCTCTCCTTTTTTATTGGGTAAAATATGCAATTCATGACAGATTCTGATTGGAGAACATATGGAGGCCTTAAACGTCCTGACTTAGAGTCAAATATCCCAATGTTAATCAAAGCAGCTAATGCTCTGATTACTCAGCTTCTAGGTATTGACGACACTGCTAACGTTGTAGACGTTCTGCCTACTAAACCAGCACGCAAAAAGTACTTCCTGTCTTCTCCCGTGCCTAGCACGATCACTAAAATTACGATTAACGATCAGGAGATCGATAAATCGCAATATAAGAACTACCCGGATGGTACGCTCTTGCTGAAATTCTCCCCTCCAGAGGGGTATATGGAAGTAGAGTTTACTCAGACCGGCTTTACCTCGATTCCTGACGACCTGGTACTAGCAGCATGCTTCCTAGTTGATCATTGGGTCAAGAAGGACTACCGCGAGTCTCGTACATTCGGCGGAGAAACCGTTACTTTCAATACCACTAAATCTGGCGTACCGGAACATATTCGTACCATAATCGAAGTATACCGGAGGCTGTAGTGGCGTTGGGCGACCTAGCTCGACAGATAGTTAAAGAACAGCTGGACATTATGAGTGGTGGTAGCCACTCTACCAAGAACACCGTGATATATAGTGCGGAAACTATGGATAACCACAAAGATGGCACCATAGGCAAGGTATCCTTCCGATTTACCAAGCCGGTATCGGAGGATTTACTGAATGTTCGGACGTCCTCTATTTTAAAAGCTGTCTCGTCGTCACTTAATCTGGAAGGTGACGTTGGTGTTATCGATAACCTTCTAAATAGTATCACTGGTAAAAAATCCAAAATAGGAAGAAAACGGTCTACCGGTAGGGTAGAGGTTAACTTTGGAGATCCTTCAGATGCTGACAACGGTTACGCTGGTGCTATTTCTGGCGCTTCTGGGCGTTTCGTCTCAAACACAAACCTTAGAGCGTTACTTGAACTCGTAGCGAAAGAATACTTAGTCAAGGATATGAAAAAAGCTGGGGCACCTCTTAAATTTAGAACGGGGCGTTTCGCTAATTCCTTGAAGATTAAAGACGTGCTGTTAAGAGAAGACGCAGGGGCAAAGAATCCTGACCTCAACATCACGTATAACTACATGCTTAAGCCTTACTCTGTGTTCAATCCTGCCGTCTCTACCTACCGCGGACTTTCCTTACGGCCTTTCCCTGGTGCTAGGAACCCGCAGAAGCTGATCGGCGAGGCAATCGCTAAGGCTGCAAGAGACCTTATCCACTCTAGATACCGGATAAGAGTAAATCAGGGTACATAATGAATTACAGAACAAGTATTGCTGATGCCCTAGTGGAACGACTGAAGAAGGACATGGACGGGAGTAATCCCACAGAGTTCTTTACTAATATGTATGGGAACGTATCCCGCCAGACTTATTCGTTTGAGCAGATCAATGAGTTCCCTTACATAGCAGTCCACGTGGGTACCGAAACTGGAAACTACCTGCCGTCTGCACAGCAGTGGGTTTACCTTGAAATTCCTATTCTTATCTATGATAAAGAAAAGGATGATATTAACATGCAACTTGAGAAACTCATAGCGGATGTAAAAACCTCTATTGACACTGGAGGAAATTTACAATATACTATAATGAAACCTGATGGTTCAACTATCGATTCTGAAGCCACTGACATGCAGATCACGTCGGTGTCCACAGACGAGGGTATACTGTCCCCGTTTGGTTTTGCTCAAGTTAACGTAACAGTCCGGTATATGCCTCTGAGAAGAGCGCTGGATAGATAAGTTACAGCTCAGGAGAAATTTAAATGTCTGTACAACTATTACGTAATACACGAATCTTCGTGTCAACCGTTACTACGGGGTTCACTAAGGCCAACACCCAGGAGATCCTAGTTCAGGATGACGTCTCCTGGAGCCAGGACAGTAACTCCACTGATATTACCCTAAATGAGGCTGGCCCTAAACCAACTCGTGGTTCGCAGCGCTTTAACGATTCATTGAACGCTGCCGAGTGGAGCTTCTCCACCTATATCCTGCCGTATGACGACGCAGGTAAACAGATTCTACCGGACTACCTACTGTGGCACGGGCTGTCAACTGGCGCTGCCGTGAATCTAGCAGGTACTACTGGCGTATTCCAGAACGCTACTAACCTGGTTGTCAACTTTAAAGACAACGGATACCACGAGCTGGCCATGCTGAACATCTACATCCTGACCGATAGCTCTTGGTCTGTGATCCGTAATTGCCAGGTTGGGCAGGCTGAGGTTAACGTAGATATTGATGATATCGGTCGTGTAACCTGGTCAGGCAACGGCACCCGTTTAGAGACTCTGTCCGCACAGCCGTTCGATCCTAAAACCATCGGTATAGACGATGCTCTTTATGCTAAGATTCAGAGTTCTTATATCAAGAACAAACTGACCATTCTTAAGCTGAAGAACAACGCCACCGGCGGAAAAACCTATAACATCCCGATCACGGGAGGTTCTTTCACCATGAACAACAACGTGACGTACCTGACTCCTAACATCATGTCTCGTGTTGACGTTCCGATCGGTTCATTCACTGGTTCCTTCGAGCTGACTGGTTCCTTGACAGCGTATATGAATGATGCTGCCAACGGCTCTATCCAGCTGTACAAAGATCTGGTTTCCGACCTGAAAGCTGTGAACGACTTCGAAGTTGCAATCATCCTGGGTGGAGAGTATGATACTGCTCGTCCGGCAGCCGTTCTGGTAGCTAAGCACGCTAACCTGAATATCCCGTCGATCGAGACCGATGACGTGCTGGGTGTATCTATTGAGTTCAAGGCTATCCCGTCTCAGATGGATGCTGGTGATGAAGGTTACTTAGGTTTCTCTTCTAAATACACCAAGACTTCTATCGCGAAACTGATTACCTCTGGTGACGGTAACCCTGTCACACCATAAGGATAACTAATGCTATACTCCCTAATGCGGGAGTCTAGAGTAGTCATCGAGTACGATGGCAGGGCGTATGGATTTGACGCTCTGTCTGATTACACTGCTGGAACGTCCTACGAAGAGTTTAAGGCAAATCGTAGGACGATTCACAGACGCAGTAACTACGCCTATTCGAAGATAACTGCTCAGTCTCCTTCTTCAATTTCTCTAGCTCTTAACTTTTCTAGCAATGCTCTCGAAGGTCTATTCTTCGAGTTGATGGGGTTTATAGAGGTAGACGGAATGTATCAGATGCCCTTGTTCAGTAATAATATTGAGCCTAAAATGTTCTCCGTATATATTATTAACAAGAACACGAGCTTACGTTTCGATAACTGTTTTGCTACCACCTGTGACTTTTCTCTGGATAAGAGTGTCCCGGTGCTAAACGTTGGTATCGAGTCGGGATACTTTGAGGAAGTAGGCCACCCACTCAACAGCTATACGCTTGATCAAGGTGAGGTGCTACCATTTTCATTACCTCAGGTATCTTCGAATGGGAGAGTGCTCCCAGGACTTATGTCAGCCGGTATGTCATTCCAGCAGCAATGCGAATGGCGTGGTGACAGAAGTTTATTCGATATCAATAAGATTTATAATAATAGGAGGGCAATCGTTAACGAATTGAACTCATCCGCTTTGATATCGATGTACTATGCGAAGAGTCTTCAAATAGATTCTACGCATAACATTAAACCTGATGTTGGCCTACCGGTACAAATCAGAAATAAATATATTGTGGTGGACTTTCCATCCACTAAAATCACAAAACGCCTAGACTTAACCGACGTGTACAAGATCGATTACGACGTAATTCCTACTGAGCAATCAGATCCTGTCCGAATAAAGCTAATTGGAGATTAACAAATGAGTATTAACCTGAAAGACATTGCCCTGGACACCAAACAGATCACTACCGCGTACCCAGGCTTACCGCACTTTAAGCTAAAAATTAACTACGTTTCCCGTAAGCTGTCTAAGAAAATTCTGGAAGCTGCGCAGGAGACCCAGTTTGTTAACGGTATTGCTGTAAAGGTTCAGAATGACGATAAATTCGCAGAAGAGTTCGTCAAAGTAGCAATTGAAGGTTGGGAAGGCCTGACAGTGGCTGATGTTGAAAAACTGATGCTTATCGACGTGCCTGAAGACCGCCTAGGCGATAAGGTGGAGTTCAGCATTGACAATGCCGTAATGCTGGTACGTAACTCTAGTGCCTTCGAAACCTGGATGAATAGCACCGTCTTCCACCTAGACACTTTTCGTGACTCAAAACAGGAACCGACTGCTTAAGGAGATTGACGCCTTCGCAGAACGATGTGTTAAAGGAGGAGACTCCAAAATAACAAAAGAGCAGTATCTAACGATGTGTGAATCCTTGGGGGAGGAACCCAATCCCGATGTTCTCAAACGGTTTGTGGAGATACACGACTTTCCTGAAATCGCTCAAACTGCTCTTACAATATATAATAACTTATCTGATAATTATATTCCAGGAGATTATCCAACCTACTTAGGTAAAGATAAGAGTGCCCTTTTAGTTTTCTTCGATGTCTACGGTGTCGAGGATCCAGATGAGAAGAGTCTTATACTCCAAATCATCAACATATTCGACTCACATGCTGTGGCAGCCTCTCGCAAACGTGTTGAAGCAGCTATTAAGAAGTCTAAAATGAAGTCTTCTAGCAGATAGTGAGTTACATTTTCCTCCAACGGGCGTTCCACGTGAGGCTTGGCCTAGGGTTAATGCCCTAGGCCTTTTTTATTGGAAAAAATCATGACAGATAGACTAATACGAGAGTTACTTGTAGACATCAAGCAGCGTGGTGGATCCAAAGCCGCTAAACAGATCAGGGATGTTGAAGCTGCCTTGGAGAGTGCTACTCAAAGTTCCGAGGGGCTTAACCAGAGTCTAGGTAAGCTCCCTGCAACGTTCACTACAGTGGAGCGTTCTGTATCTAGGACTCAGAAATCTCTGGAGAAACTGGCATCAACTACTAGCTTAACCACCCTAGCCTCTTCTATCGGTATGTTAGGGACTAAGTTCACTGAATTTGAGGTTGGACTAGCGAAGTATGTGTTACGGATCACGTCCCAGTTAAATAATATTAGCACTAGCGCTAGTAAAATGGGTGTTGATATCACCGCTGCGATGACGTCGTCCTCTCCTCACTTAGACAAAGTTAACAAAATCTTAGCTGAGCTTTCTGCCAACGCTAACCAGGCAGCTTCGGCACTCTCTAAGATCAAAGCAGGTACTAACCTGGCTAATACCTCTACATCCGTTAATAAACTCGGCGCATCCATGACTAAGCTAAAAGCAGATTTGGAAGCCTCGGTATCCGGTATAGAGGCCAACCTAGGACAGTTAAGCAGGGCTTTCGCATCTATGAGCAGTGTTGGTGGGTTAAACCCACTAGGTAACTCTGTAAAAGGCGTTATCCCACAGCTCAACCTACTGGTAAAAGCGGCTAATCAGGTAAACTCAGCTTTAGCCAAAATTCAAGCAGGGCGAGGAGTACTACAGCTACCTAATCAGTTTAAAGCCATTACACAATCCTTAAACGCTTTGGAAACCAAGCTAGCGTCTACCTCCCAAATACTTGAGAGAGGGTTCTCTAAAGGCTTCCAGGATATGGCTACTAAATCTGCGTCTTCCTCTACCCGGATGATCAATAACTTCCAGAAAGTGGTTCCAGAGCTAAATGCAATAGAGGCGGCTGCAATTAGATCCGCTGCTGCAATCGATAAGCTGATTGCAAAACGCATTCGCTTAGGACAAGCTGGGGGCGGTGGCGGAGGTGCTGCAGGTTTTAATATGGGCACTATGGTAGCTGAGATGAACCGGATAGTAGCTGCTATTGACGCCATGGGTAACAAGATGAATACCACTATGTCTGATATGGCCAGAAGCACAGACAAAGTGTCCGACAAGCTGACCGACCTTAACGCAGGGGTTCGGGACGTAAATACAGGACTAGGTGGCCTAAACTCTACGTTAACCGGTACCGGTAGCGCTGCAGGAAGAGCATCAAGGGCGCTGGGCAATACCTCCGGGTCCGCTCGTGGTGCTACAAGAAACTTCGCAGCCCTAGCTATGGTAACTGGACCTATGCCGCTTTTATATGGTGCATTGGCATCCAACCTCTACGTACTGAAAGCAGCTTTTGATCAGTTAAAGATGGGGGACCAGCTAAACCGTCTTGAGCAGTTCGGTTCTATTGTAGGTGCTAAGACAGGTACACCAATTCAATCGCTAGCAATCGCACTGCAGGAAGCTACTGGTTATGCCGTATCCTTCGAGGAGGCTATGCGCCAGGCGTCTACTGCGGCCGCATATGGTTTCGATTCTAAACAGATTGGTGAGTTTGCTCTAGTTGCACGTAGAGCCGCAGCCACTCTAGGTGTTGACATGACAGATGCACTCAACCGTGTAATCAAGGGTGTGTCTAAGCAGGAAATCGAACTTCTGGACGAACTGGGTGTAACCATCCGTCTGAATGATGCATTCGCCGAACATGTTAAACAACTAAACGCAGCTAACACGGGTATGACTTATAACATACAGAGTCTATCCTCATTCCAGAAACAGCAAGCGTATGCAAACGCAGTTGTAGCAGAATCTACTAAGCGTTTCGGATACCTTGATGATGCACTGCGTGCTACTCCTTGGGAACAGTTTGCTGCGAACGCAGACTCTGCATTACGTAAAGTTCAGCAGGCAGCAGCTAAGTATCTCGGACCTGTTATTGCGTCTATAAACGCAGCGTTTTATTCCTCTAAGGCCTCTATTTCCTCAGCAGCAGCAGAAGCTCAGAAGGAATCAATCGGCAAGATGGACGTTAAAGATAACAACGCCGTGGTGATGAACCTCGAAGCATCTCAGAAAGGATTGGATGACGCTATAAAGGCTAAGGAAGAAGCCAGCAAGAGACTTGCAGCCCTTAATAAGGATATCTTAGAGCGCGAATCTAAGATGGACATGGCTACTAAGATTGCTGTGAGTGCCAACTACCAGGGTCTAGGAAACTCCTTCACTCTAGGGGCCTCCGAGGCTAACAAAAGGTTTACGCAAGAAACTGCCGATATGCGTCGAGAAGCGTATAAGTTGCAACAGGAACTAGAGGATTCATCTGGGGCTATCCAGAAGTGGAGAGACGCTAGAGACACTGCACTCGCTAAAACGCAGAAAGGGAACCCTAACCTAGCTAATCAGCTTAACATAACGCAGAACGTCGAGGCAAGTGACGGGATTTACACCTTTAACAAGGATGCTCTAGGTGGGGCGGTTGCCATAAACAAAGAGTACAACAATATTAAGAAAACTGCGGGAGACTTGGGTAACGATATCCAAAACTTCGCACAGGATTCTAACACAGCGGCTAAAGCCACCGCAGCTCTGGGGGATGCTCTTAAAGCAGTGGAAGCCCTGGCGGGAGGCTCTACTGAAAAAGCTAACCAGTTAACTAAGGATCTGAATCTTGGGTACTCTTCTGTAACGGAAATGAACACCGCTTATAAGGCTATGACCAACTACCAGAAGATTGCAGGGGACGAAGCCAAATCTAAGCTGGAAGTGGAAAAACGTATAGCAGATGTTTACGCATCTACTCGTAATAAGGATAAGGCGGAAGAAGCAGGTAGAGCACTAGAGCTACAACAGCTCCAGTCCAAGAAAGCTGCTCTGCAGGCAGTGCTGGCTACGAATAAGGACAACAAAGCCCTACAAAAGGAACTAACTATTCTCGAAACAGAAGAGTTCAAGATTAAAAACCAGGGCATGGAATCTACTAAGAAGGAGAAGTTCTACAAGGATAAGATAGTTGGTATTGACAGGGAGATAGCTCTACTCTCTAACCGTACTATGACAGATTCCCAGTATAACGTGGCGAGCCTTAAACTAAACCTACAGGTAGAGAAAGATAGATTAGCCCTGCTGAAGACTCAGGCTGATAAAGAGAAGGAAGCTGAACAGTCTAGACGTAACATTGCTTCAATTGAGCGGGAAATCTGGAAAGAGCAACTTGACCGTAATGCTAAGACTGCGGAGATGCGTAAAGAGGAATTTGAGCGCAATCAGAGCATGAAGCCTCTTATGGGTGAATCGCAGAAAATGCAGGAGCAGTTAGCGTTCTACCAGGAAATGAAGGAATTCACGAAAGGTAACGCGGATGAGCAGGCACGTTGGAGCAAGGAGATTGCAAACACTGTTGCTCAAATGGCAGCTCTTAAGGCTCAGCGTAATGCACAGATGATGGATCGCGTAGGACAGTCGTTGGGCGCAGACTATACGCCTACTACTGGCTTGGAAGGAGAGGATAAGAAATTCGCCGATATGGAAAACCAGATGGCGTCATACGATACGGCTATCAGTAAGCTCTCTCAGCTAAACTCGGAGGCTACTGCTACTGCTCAAAGTATGGGGAACTTAGCTAACGCTATGATCCAGTTCTCTCAGGGATCTCTGGATACTACGTCCATGATTGCAGCAGGTATGCAGACAGTTAGCCAGATGATCAGCTACGGTACTAACCAGCAGATTTCGGCAATTGATGCAGCTATCGCGGCAGAGCAGAAGCGTGACGGTAAATCTGAGCAGTCTAAGAACAAGATCAAGAAAATGGAAGCGGAGAAGATTAAACTTCAGCAGGAATCTGCTAAGAAGCAAATCATTATCCAGACAGCAGTAGCGGTAATGCAGGCAGCAACAGCTGTTCCGTACCCATTCTCTATCCCTCTGATGATCGCGGCTGGACTTGCAGGTGCTTTATCTCTAGCACAAGCATCTAGTGCTACTGGAATGACCGATATAGCCGGGTCTGGTGGCGAAACCGCCTCTTACTTGACTTTAGGTGAGCGCCAGAAAAACGTAGACGTTAGCATGGGCGCAAACGCAGGTGAACTGTCTTACGTTCGCGGCGATAAAGGTATAGGTAGTGCTAACGGATTTATTCCTCGTGCGGAGGGTGGTAATACCTATCCAGGGGTCTCCTATAAGATGGGTGAACATGGTACGGAAGTTGCAACTCCTATGGTGCCTACCAAAGTAACTCCAGCGGATAAAGTAGCTTCTGAAACTTCTTCTGGCGGTGCTGGAAGACCGGTTCATCTGAATATCCAGGCAATGGATGCTAAGAGCTTTATGGAGTACGCATTGGAAAATCCTGCGGCATTCCAGGCAGCTGTAGAGTTAGCCTTGAATGAACAAGGGCTGAGCTTAAAGAACCTGAATTAACTAAACTAAAGGGAGGACGTAATTGTCCTCCCTTCTTTTTGGAATTTATAAAATTATCTTGAAAATTTTTCTTGATATGACTATAATATTAACATTGAGAGGAGAAAACAAAACATGAGATTACCAGATCCCTTTACACATCCTCAGTATAACGGCCTTGGGTTTGATAGAGCTACGCTGATCGATAACGATCCGATGATCAGAGATGAGCTACCAAACGGCAAGGTTAACGAAGTTAAAACAGCCACTCAGTATTGGGGTCTTAACATTAGTTATCCTGTGATGTTTCCCGATGAGTATGCTGTACTTTCATCAGCAATTCTAGAGTATAAGCGTACTAGAGGCTACCTCGACGTTATACTCCCACACTATGAGTCTTACCGAGTAAGAGGGGATGCGAACAACTGTCGCATTGCCGCGGGACAAAAAGGCTCCACACTGGTTATCACCAATACAAGCTCCCTATCTGGAGAGCCTAAGCCTGGCGATTTATTCCAGCTAACCACACATCCAAAGGTGTATAAGATTACATCTTTTAAAAACGTAGCAGGAGTATGGACACTTAATCTATACCCTGATCTGTTGCTCACTACCAACGGCTCCGAGAGACCACGTTTCAATGGGATTCTTTTCCAAACTAAATTAATGAACGGAGATTCATTCAGCGAAGAGATCACAGTTGACGGTGTATATGACGGGGTTAACCTAGTTCTGAGAGAAAGTCTATGAGACAGATCCTTCCTTCTGCGAAAGCCTACCTTGCCAACAATGACAAGATACGATTAGCGTATCTTGTCTCTATCGAACTCCCGGGGTCCACGGGTAATAATGCTGTTTACGCTTATATGACGGACTACATGAGAGATATCAGCTACGGTGGTATACTCTTCCAATCAGGGAAAATTAAAACAATTAGCAGTCACAAACAAAACCGTACGTTAACCGTCGGCAGTTTGAGCTTCAGTGTTACTGGTACGGATGCCAACGAAGTCATTAAGCTCGTGCAAAGTGGTGTATCATTTTTAGATCGCTCTATTTCTATATATCAGGCGATCATTGACGACAATGGGGAAATACTTCCAGTGGACCCAGATACTAACGGCCCCCTACTCTTCTTTAGGGGTAAGATTGTGGGCGGTGGTATTAAAGAAAGTAATACAGTATCCGGAGTTGGTACTTCTGTTATAACTTGGAACTGTTCTAACGAATTCTACGATTTTGAGCGGGTTGCTGGACGCTTCACAGATGACGCTTCCCACCGAGGGCTTGAGATTGTAAATGGAGAATTACTACCCTCTCACGGTGCCAAACGACCGGAATATCAAGAGGACTACGGATTCTTTCATGCCAACAAGAGTGTTAACTTCCTAGCTAAATATCAAGTAAAAGAAGAACGATACAAGCTAGAATCTAAGAAGAAACTATTCGGTCTCTCCAAGAGCTACAGCCTTAAGAAGTATTATGAGACTGTTACTAAAGAAGTAGACCTGGATTTCAACCTTGCAGCTAAATTTATTCCTGTAGTATACGGTACTCAAAAAGTTCCTGGTATCCCAGTTTTCGCGGATACAGAGAGAAACAATCCAAACGTTGTGTATGTGGTCTACGCGTTTTGTGAGGGTGAGATTGAAGGGTTCCTCGACTTCCAGTTTGGGGATGCCCCCATGATCTGTACTGATCAAACTGACAGTACCTCTCGTACATGCTTTGGACAAAAAAGAGTATCGGGAGATACTATGGCAAGAATCTCCACAGGACTTCCATCAACATCTCTCTCAGAGCATGGTCAAGAATACAAGTACAATGACGGTAACGGGGATATACGAATCTGGACATTCCACGGTAAGCCAGACCAGACGGTAGCTACGGTACTAAGGGACATTGCTGCTGCCAACAATTTCTTCCTACAGGGAGAGAACGGTAATGGACCGGAGTACTGGGATTCTAGATACAAGCTATTAGATACTGCTTACGCTGTTATACGGTTTACTATTACCGAGAACAGGACCGATATTCCTGAAGTGTCCGCAGAATTAAGCGGCCGTAAGGTAAAAGTGTACCAGGCAGACGGTTCTGTTAAAATGGATAAAACCAGTCAGAATGGCGTATGGCAAACATTTGACTACCTAACCTCCACTACTTTTGGTGCAAGTATTCCTATAGATAGAATGGTGATTGGTGACTGGAGAAAAGAGGCCGATCTATTAAACATTGTAGACACCTCTTATCAAACTAGTTGGCAGCCGTTCTGGAGATACGTTGGGTGGGAGAGTTGGACAGCTGAAAACAGACAAATAATGCAAATGAACACAATCTTGGATAACTCCAACTCTGTGTTCAAGAACGTGCAGGAGCTATTAGAATCCTTCCAGGGGGCGTTAAACAACCTATCAGGTATTTTCCGCATTACCGTAGAGAAAGATTCAAAAACTCCGCTAGAACTTAATTTCCTAGATACTTATGGGGACCTGGAGCTCTCAGATACTACAGGTCGTAATAAGTACAACTCAGTTCAGGCGTCTATAATTGATCCTATCTTGAACTGGAAAACCAACTCTATAACGTTCTATAATTCTAATTTTAAGAATGAAGACCGTGGAGTTGATAAGAAACTTCAACTTTCTTTTGCTAACATAACCAATTACTACACTGCCAGAAGTTTGGCGGATAGGGAACTTAAGAAGTCTCGTTACTCTCGCTCTCTGAGTTTCTCTTTACCTTACAAATTCCTTGGTATAGAACCTAACGATCCTGTAGTATTCACCTACGATCGTTATGGCTGGAATAAGAAGTTCTTCCTAGTAGATGAGGTGGAGAACACAAGAGATGGTAAGATAAACGTAACTCTTCAGGAGTATGGTGAGGATGTATTTATTAACTCAACGCAGGTGGATAACAGTAGCGAGGCCGTTCCTGAAATATCTAATAACGTCCTGCCACCAAGAGACTTTAAGTACACTCCAACACCAGGTGGAATGGTAGGTGATGTTGGCAAAAACGGAGAGCTTTCCTGGCTTCCTAGCTTAACACCTAACGTAGTCTATTACTCGATACGTAAATCAGACCGTGTGGATCCTTATATTGTGCAGCAGACTGCTTTTACTCCCAATGTTAAGATGTATCAGGATATTGTGGGTGAACCTGCTGGACTGACTATTTTCGAGATCCGCGCTGTCGATATTAATGGTCGTCGTAGCTCTCCAGTAACAATTTCTGTAGATTTGAACTCAGCTAAAAACCTTAGTATGGTGGAAAACTTCCGGGTGCTTAACCTTGCTCCTGACCCCGCGGAATGGGTAGGACCTGACCTAGAGTTAGGATGGGATAAGCTACAAGAAGAGGGGCTGATTTCAGGGATTTTCTACACGCTTGAAATAAGGGACAACACTAATAAACTGCTTAGATCCGCGAAGATCACCAGTTTATATAACTACAGCTACCTGTTGGGCTACAATAAGCTCGACTACAAGGCCAACAACTCGAACACTTTGGGGATTTACAGAGCACTTCAGCCAAGAATTCAGGCGGAGGGACCAAAGGGCGAGAAGTCGGTTGCATGGGCATATATCTAAATGATTTCAAACATAGCACCAGCTCAAATGGTATTGCAGAATATCGTGACCGGTTACACGATTGCGAGTATTCAGCACTCAATCTTTTCCGATTACGATGTAATTGGTAGAACTTTCTGGCTAACTACGGGTGGGGTAACCACCCGTAGGGACTTTACCGGCGTTGATACATTCATTGCCACAATTAACAATTTAATCGCTGGCGCTACCTACTCTGCTCAGGGTGCTTTCTACGACTCAATGGTCGATGCGGAGCTGATGGCTGCTAAAGTAGGCATGAACCTCTCTAGCACCGTTAACTTCAAGATGAAAACTGCTCCGAAGATCACCAAAGTGTCCTCTTTTGCAGAATCTGTTGACGTGGGTGTGGGTGCTCCTATGGTTGTCGTAGAGCTTTCTGGTGAGGCCGAATACGTTACCATCGAAATGAAACCTGAAGGCTCTAGTACTTGGACTAAGTACTACCGTGGTCCAATCACTGAGCAGATCATCTTTGGTGGTGTTCCAGTTGGCAGATACAATATCCGGGTATCCGGTGTTGTCACTATGCCAGATGGTGTTACTATTGATGTTTCTGGGTACGACACCTGGCCGTCACTGTTTAACCTAACCTACAACTTTACTCCTCCGTCAGCCCCGACTAACCTGCGTTTCAAAACTGCCCACATCCAAGATGGTATGGAGCGTTTTGACGTTCGTCTGGAATGGGATTGGACTCGCGGCTCTGGTGCTAATGTTCGTGAATTCATCATCCAATATATAAGTAACGATGAGTTTGCAAAAACCGGGTGGACTAAGGCTAACAAGCTAAACGTGGGTGCAGCTAAAGCTGGTACTATCACTAGTTTCCCTTATAAGATCCGCCACCGCTTCCGTGTATTATCGGTTGCTTGGGGTCCGGATACTCAGTCTATAACTAACTCTAACGAAGTTACTTATATTATAGACGAAAGCACTACTTTCGACAACGCATTCATTAACGAGACCGGTGTAGAGATGACCTACGCAGGTATCAAGGGTAAACTCTGGAACTCTAACACCAATCAGTGGGAGCAGACTTTCCTAGTCGATGCCGCTACTGGTGCAGTAGTTCTTGGTATACTAGATGAAAATGGTAAAGCGCCGATTTCATTCGACCCTGTTAATAAGATCGTAAACGTCGATGGTAAAGTTATTACTAAAGACATTAATGCTGCTAACGTAATTCTTACTAACCTGACCGGTAAAGACAACCCGGCAATCTTCACTCAGGGTAAGAAGTATGGTAATAATGCAGGTGGTGTCTGGATGGGTGTTGACAACACTGATGGTAAGGCTAAGTTCGACCTTGGTAATAACACTCAGTATGTACGCTGGGATGGCGACACTCTTCGTATTTCTGGTAACGTTGTAATCGGTACTCCAGGCGGTGACGTAGACCTTGAAACAGGTATGCAGGGTAAGCAAACTGTATTTGCTTACAAACTTGGGACATCTCTGCCAACTCGTCCGACTGACCAGGTTTATCCACCAGCTGGATGGTCCGCATTCCCACCTAACCGCACTGCCCAGAATCAGAACGTGTATGTTGTGCAGGGTACTCTGGATCCTAAGAAGAACCCGCCTGCTCTAGTAGACGGTACCAACTACTCAGCCGCTTCTCAGTGGTCTGGTGTTCCTGGTACTGGTGGTACTGATGGTGCTAACGGTGACTACACTGTTCAGATTTACCAGATCAGTGCTAGTAAGCCTACAAAGCCGGGTAATATCAATGACCCTAGTGGCTGGAGTCGTACCCCACCGACTGGAACTCCTCTTTGGATGTGTTCTGGTAGATTCAATGGCGATACTAACGCTCTAACTGTTGAGGGTTGGTCAGACCCAATCCGAGTAGATGGTGAGAAAGGTGCTACTGGTGCTACTGGTCCTCAGGGTCCACAAGGCCCAGCAGGTGGTTCAGTAGAGGTACAGTGGTCTAAAGATGGTACTACTAACTGGCATGCAAACTTTACTACTGGTGATATCTTCATGCGTCAGCGTGTTGGTACCGGTGGTTGGAGTTCAGCTATCCGTGCAGTCGGGGAAGATGGTACTAATGGTACTCCGGGGTCTAAAGGTAACTACATTGGGATGCGTTTCCGTGTGGCAGCTGAAAAACCCGATACTCCTACGGGACAGGCTCCTTCAGGTTGGTCGGATGCACCTCCTCAGGGAAACCCGCTGTGGATGGTTAAAGCCGAGTTTAATGGACAGACTAACGCTCTAGTCGGTACGTGGTCAGAGCCCGTTCGTATTGACGGTGAAGGTATTGGAGTAAACCTGTATCCAGTTAAGAAAACACTGGATCAGTGGACCGGAATGAGCAATGGTACCATGGTTAAGAATCCTGATACCCTCAGTTTTACTATAACCAACACAGAGAGCACTACCTCTTCTACAGGACCAGGTGCACACCCTGTTCCGTTCCAAGGTTCGCAGGGGCCTATAGTTGAGATTCCTGTAAAGCCGAACACGTCGTACATCTTCACTTATGAGGTTAGTACTGATAGTACCAGCTTTGCTTTGAGAGACCTGTTACTAGAGTTCTCTAGCATTACTGGAAGTTTTACTAATTTCCAAGAGTTACTGACTGGAGCCAAAGGTAAGCAGGAAGCTAAGATTGTCACTCGTGCTGATACTAAGTTCTTGAGCTTCCGTCCTGGTGTTCGTACTGCCGGAGCAACGGTTACCTACTCCAACCTAAAACTTGAAGAAGGCATTAAGGCTACCGCTTATAGCGTAGAAGCTTCCGACAGTATTGGTAAAAAAGGGGATCAAGGTACTCAGGGTCCACAAGGTCCTCAGGGTAATCAGGGTCCACAAGGTGCTAAAGGTGATAATGCAAAAGGATTCAGCATCTCATCTCTTGGCCAGACGTTTACTTACGACGCAGAAGGTAAACTGAAGTCTGATGCAACCATCCTGTTCCAGGCTTTCCGTCAGAACACTACGGCTAACGTAACGTGGTCTGCTAAGGACGAGAAAGGTGGTAGCATTACGCTAACCGGTACTAGCAATACTGGTGCTACACTGACTGCCGCTAACTTCAAAACATCGAAGTCTGTAGTAGTTACAGCCGTCTGTGATGGTATCACCGACCAGATCACTATTGTGCGTCTGGACGATGGTTCCAACGCTCTCGTAGGACTTCTGACTAACGAAGGGTCCACAGTTCTGGCGAACTACGCCGGTTACGTGCAAAACTACAGTACTGGTTCTGGTGACTTCAAAGTATTCTATGGGGCGAAGGATATCACCTCAGAATGCACCTTCAGTACTATGGAGAAAAATAACCTTGATGCTGATATTACTTCAGCGGGCAAATATACTTTAAAGGGTATGCCGGCGGGTACTGATGTTATCAATGGTTGGGTTGACTTACGTGCTGTACACCCCACCTACGGTGCTGTGGTTCGTAGAGTGGCGACTACTAAATCTATCCTTGCAAAAGGTTATGATCGTGTTATTACCACTTCATTCGAGAACGGAAATAAGGGCACCTGGTCGACTGGTAGTGTCCAAGGAGTTTCTGGTGCTACAATTGTAGCCGCAGGTTTCAGTAAGGCCCTAGTGATCTCTGCTAGAGACTGTATAGAAGATGCTAACGCATTCCCCGTAGTAGCTGGTCAGAAATATAGGCTGGGCATGTGGATAATGGCTAACGAGTCTAAAGTCAATATTAACATGGGAATGCGAATCGTAAGAGCGGCTGACGGAGCTGTTGACTGGCAAGGAACTCTTATGATTGCACAGGGTACACCGGTACCTGGTGGCTGGTCTTACATCGAAAAAGAGTTTACTGTTGGCAGTTCTAATACCGGTATAGCAATGCCGTGGATCCAGATGGCCGGATCATCTGGTAGTGACCTAGGTAAAGCCTATATTACCGATATCCACATTTTTGCCCTAGAAATGGATGGGGAGAAAGGTGATACTGGTGCAACGGGTTCTCAAGGTCCACAAGGTCCACAGGGTAACAAAGGGGACAAAGGTGATACTGGTGCAACTGGTGCTCAAGGCCCTGCTGGTAACTCTGTAAACGTCCAGTGGTCTAAGGATGGGTCTACTAACTGGCATGCTGGTTTCCAGACTGGTGACATTTTCATGCGTCAGCAGGTTAACGGGGTTTGGGGCGGAGCTATCCGTGCAGTGGGCGAAGATGGTGCTGATGGTACTGACGGTGACTACATTTCGATGAAATTTATCGTTCAGGATACTAAGCCAGGAACACCTACCGGTAACAACCCAGGTAGCTGGAGTGATGCTCCTCCAGTTGGTAGCCCTTTATGGATGACTAAGGGCACAATGAACGCTAGCGGTCAGCTGCAAGGTACGTGGTCTAACCCAGTCCGTCTGGACGGGACTATCAACCCTAACCTGTTCGCAGTTCGTAAGTGGATGGCAGCGATGACTGGTACGGAATCCGGTACATCTAAGAACGATATCGAGAAGCTAACGCATACCTTGACTCGTACTTCCGGAACCGATAACTCGGCCCCGGGGTGCTATGCAACTCCGTATGTTGGTGGTGGAGCGTTCTCTCACCCAGTGACTCCTGGTAAACGCTACACTCTAACCTATAACATCGATGCAGCTAGCGAAGTCCAGACCAGAGATATTATATTCTGGCAGGCTAATCCAGATTCGTCTCAGTCCACTTACATAGAAGAACTGAATACCGGGACATCTATAAAAGTTAAGCGCACTTTTGTGGTTCCTACAGGTATGAACTACCTAACCCTACGTCCTTCTGCCCTTACCCTTAACGTAGCGACTACGTGGAGCAAGATCAAGCTGGAAGAAGGTGGAGAGAAAACTGAGTATCAAGTAGAATACTCAGACAGTATCGGTATAGTAGGTAAATCAGTTCTAGTACAGTGGTCTAAGGATAGCTCTGCTAGTAACTGGCATGATACCTTCCAAACAGGTGACTTGTTCATGCGTCAGAACGTTGACGGTGTTTGGGGTCCTGCAATTCGTGCTATCGGTGAGAAAGGTGAGATTGGGCCTGACGGTAAGAAAGGTAATTACACCAATATCATCTTCCGTATTTCGGATACTAAACCTGCTAAACCTACAGGTAATAAACCTACGGATTGGTTTGATGCTCCACCTGACGGTTCTCCTCTTTGGATGGCAACAGCAACGTTTAACGGAGATACTAACGCTATCATTGGTGCTTGGTCTGACCCTGTACGAATCGATGCTTCTGGAGTAGGTGAGAACTTCTGGTCACTTAAAGAGTGGATGGCCTCTATCCAGAGTGCAAAAGGAAGTGGTTCTTCAATTAGTAAAAACTACGACCAGCTAAGATTCAGAGTGACTGCTGGGGCTGCCGAAACTGATGCGTATACTCAACCGTACTTTGGCCCTGGAACGTACTTCATACCTGTTCAGAAGAGCACTATGTATACGGTTTCTTGGGAAGTGGATGAAGCTACGAAAGCTCGGTTGTTTGTACTTCAGTTTGACAATGGAGATGGTAACTCCTTTGTTAGAAATAATTACCTGGAGACTAACAAAGCAGGGAGACACTCCCTAACTATTACCACAGGGGCTAATACAGACTATATCTCGCTGAGATTCTCTGTAAATGCGGCAGGCGGAACCAACGTCATAAGTCGGGCTAAGGTGGAGTTAGGTGCTTTCCCTACTGCGTGGATTCTCAATGAGTTTGACGCTAGAGGCAAGGATGGTGCAGATGGGGCTACTGGTGCTACTGGTCCACAAGGTCCACAGGGTAACACTGGTGCTACTGGTGCTACGGGCCCACAAGGTAGTAAAGGGGATACTGGTGCTACTGGCCCACAAGGTCCACAAGGTCCGAAAGGTAACGCGGGAGAGAACGCTAAAGGGTTCGCTCTAACGTCAGATTACCAGTCATTCGTGTACGATACTGTGGGGGACATTAAATCCGCTACCACTATTCTGTTCAAGGGACTAAAACAGAATACCACTGCAGGGATCACGTGGGGTGCTGTAAATGATAAGGGAGCTGCAGTAACACTGATGAACTCCGGAGATAACCGTCAGCTAACCGCTGCGAACTTCGGCACTTCTAAGTGGGTTACGGTAACAGCAACCTGTGATGGTCTATCGGATCAAATCACTGTGGTTCGTTTGCAGGATGGCGAGAACGTATTGACTGCTGTTATGACAAATGAGGCGGCTACGGTACTTGCTAACTACTCCGGGTATTGCCAGAGCTACGAAAACGCCAAAGGTCAGATGAGAGTTTGGTACGGAAGCACCGATGTTACTGGTCAGTGCACTTTCTCTGAGGGCGGAAGAAGTAACGTAACTCCTAGCATCAACTCTTCGAATGGAAACTACTCCGTTACTGGTATGTCAGACGGAACCGATGTTACTGAAGGTTGGGTGGACGTTAAGGCTACTCATCCAAAATATGGAGCAATTACCAAGCGTTTTGCGGTAACTAAGGTATTCTTGGCCAAGAGCTACGAGATGGTTATCACCAATACCTTCGAGAATGGTAACAAAGGTTCGTGGGCAGGAACTCTACAGGGTGTTTCCGGTCCAACCAACCAGGGTATCTCTAAAGCGTTACGCATCACAGCTAGGGATAACCTAGAAGGTAGAAATACCATTCCAGTAGTAGGTGGGCAAAAAGTCCGTATCAGATTCTGGTACAACCCGTTAGGGCTAGAGGAGGCGTACTTTAGGGTAGGTTTTATTGTACACCGCAAAGATGGAGGCAAAGGTTACCCTTCCAGAACTGTGGTTACTGGCCCTGCTCCGAATAGTTCCTGGGCATACTTCGATCAAGAGTTGACCCTTAGTGTTAATGACGAAGGTATTGCATGGCCGTGGTTCCAGTTAGATAACAAAACCTCGGGCGCCTCGTTAGGGTATATGCTTGTTGCGGACATACACTTCGAAGACCTATCCATGGACGGGGCGGATGGAGCTACAGGGCCACAAGGTCCACAGGGTAACACTGGTGCAACAGGTCCACAAGGTAACAAAGGGGATACTGGTCCTCAAGGCCCGCAAGGTCCTGCAGGTGCTTCAGTAGGTGTTCAGTGGTCTAAGACTGGCAACGCTAGTGACTGGCACACCACCTATGCTACTGGTGACATTTACATGCGTCAGCAAGTTAACGGTGTGTGGTCTTCTGCAATTCGTGCAGTTGGTGAGGATGGACAGGTTGGTGCTGATGGTAAGTATACCTCCCTGAGGTTCCAAGTAGCTGCAACTAAACCTGCTAAACCTACTGGGAACTCTCCGGCTAACTGGTCTGATGCGCCCCCGGATGGCTCTCCACTATGGATGGTTAAGGGTGAATTCAACTCGAGCAACCAGCTCCAGGGAACCTGGTCTGACCCGGTTCGTCTAGACGGTGAGACGGTTAACCTCAACCTATTTGCAAACAAAGCATGGATTGCGTCTATAACAGGTGCCAGTGGTAGTGGATCTACCGTCGCAAAAAACCCTGACGAACTACGCTTACGCATTACTGCAGGTTCTGGTGCTAACGATGCATATACCATGCCTAGTGGTGGTGATGGAACGTTCTTCACTAAGGTTACTGCTGGTAAGCGCTACACTATGTCGTTTGACACTGATAGTGCTCTGGAAATGAGAATGCACGTGTTCTTTATCCAGGCAGGTGCGAATACTACTACCTCCTCATTCTCTTGGATAGCGTCAACAACTGCTGGCAGAACTAGCTGGTCGTTCACTGTCCCTGCAGGATGTGATAGGGTATCTGTCCGTGTGTCACTGAACAACAACCCAAGTGGGACCAACGTTGTTTCCAATATCAAGCTGGAAGAGGGAGATTTCGCTACAGCGTTCATTAGGAATGAACTTGATACTATTGGTGCTGATGGTTCACAAGGGCCACAAGGTCCGCAGGGTAGTAAAGGGGACAAAGGGGATACAGGGGCTACAGGACCACAAGGTCCGCAAGGTCCAAATGGTGCTAGCGCCAAAGCTTTTGCCTTAACATCCGATAGCCTGTCATTTAGCTTCGATACTAGTGGTAACCTGAAATCTAATGGTACTATTAAGATCGATAGTTGGAGACAGAATACCACTGCTGCAATAACCTGGACTGCCAAGAACCAAGCAGGGAGTACTATAACTTTAGGTGGCACTGCTACTAACAAGACTATAACCTCTGCTCAGTTCGGAAGCTCAGAGTACGTAACAGTAACCGCGACGTGTGATGGAATAACCGATTCCATTACAATAGTTAGGCTGCAAGATGGGGTGAACTCTCTAGTCGGGTACTTAACTAACGAAGCAGCTAACCTGTCGTGTAACTCCTACGGTTTTGTGCAGAATTGGGATGGCACCACGGGTAACTTCAAGGTGTTCTACGGAACGGTAGATGTTACCAGTCAGTGTACCTTCGGAGTGGAAGATAAGAGCAATCTTAATGGCAACATAGGGTCAAGCGGTTATTATGCCCCTAGCGCTATGCCAAACGGGTTGGAAATTACCTCTGGGTGGGTAGATTATAAGGCTACACATCCTAAGTATGGAACACTTATTAAGAGGTTTACACTCAAGAAGAGTCTGCCCGGGATTGGTTACGACAGGGTGTTCACGGGATCCTTTGACTCTGGTAACAATGGATCGTGGGGTCGTACGGTGGTTGACATCGCTACAGGTAGTCCCGGGGGACACACTAAGGCTATACAGTGCACCTCTAGGGACACCATGGAAAGCAGTAACTGGTTCCCTACTCGCAAGGGGATGCGCTACCGTGTAACTGCATGGGTGAACAACTCCGAGGGTGAGTATCAGTTGAGATTAGGCCTCCATACCCAGAACTCTGCTGGTAGCGTTAACACTGGTTACCCAACTATGCTAGCCGCATCAGCTAAGGATTCCGAGGGATGGAAACTAGTAACAGGTATTGTCACGGTAGGGGACGGGTCTACTGCGGAGACCGGTAGAGCAAGACCGTTTATCCAGATGAATGGTAGTGCTAGTCCTTTCGGCAACGCTTACGTGGCTGCTATAGCGATCGAAGATCTGTCTATGGACGGTGAGGATGGTGCTACAGGTCCACAAGGTCCACAAGGGAATACTGGTGCTACTGGTCCTACTGGTCCACAGGGTAGTAAAGGAGATACAGGCCCACAAGGCCCACAAGGGAACAAAGGGGATAAAGGGGACACCGGCCCTCAAGGACCGGCAGGAAGCAGTGGTGCTAAAGGAGAGCGTGGTCCTGGGTTCTATACTCAGGCTATTACAAACTTAACCGGGTGGAACGATACTCAGGCAGCATCTTTCTTCCAGTCAACATTCGGTGGACCTCCTGTTAAGTATGACGTACTAACCCAGTATAAGTCTGGCTCTCCGCAGAACTCCTGGACTCGTCAATGGAATGGCACAGCATGGACTGCTCCCGCATTAACTGTTCACGGTGATATGATCGTTTCCGGTTCTATTACTGCTGATAAGATTATTGCAAGCAACGCGTTCCTGGCACAGATTGGTGTTGACATCCTTTACAATAGGGCTGCCGCACTGAGTTCTAACCCGGAAGGTACGTACACCATGAAAATAGACCTGGCTAACGGGTACATTCATATAAGGTAACAAATGAGCACGGAAAACAGAGTAGTTGATATTATCCTTGATCAAAACGTGTCGTATGGATTGATGCTACAGTTCATGGATATCGATGACTCTGCGTACCCAGCAACGGAAACCCCTGTCAATCTGACAGGGGTAACCCTTAAGTCTTCAATTAAAGACTCACTGGAATCCACTGGGGTAAAATTAGCAGATTTCGTCGTAACAGTAATAAACGCCACACAAGGTCAGGCGTCGCTAGGATTGACAGCGGCTACTGTGGCAACAATCGTTAGCAAAGCAAGTAAAGAACGAGATAAATATAATCCTAGACTTCGGTTCGCAGGTTACTACGATGTAATCATGACCAGAGGAACAGGAGCTACCGCTACCTCTTATAGAGTAATGGAAGGGAGCGTGTACGTCAGTGACGGAGTAACCGCGTAATGGCTATTACAACAAGAATTATTGCACAACAGGTTACCGCCCTTGACGGAGCTAACTCAAGGGTAAGTAAATACCCAAAATTTACCGTACAGCTAGGCTACTCAGTTAGTTCTCTGGCTGCTACAGAATTACTGGATGCTGCCACTAAATCGGCAGCATCCGCTGCTGCTGCTAAAACTTCGGAAACTAACGCTAAGGCTTCTGAAACCGCTAGTAAAAACTCCCAGACAGCAGCTAAGACTTCAGAAACTAACGCGGCAGCATCCGCCCAATTAGCTCAGAATTTGGCAGGTAAAACGTCCCTAGTAACACCACTAGGAGTGATGACAGGCTCGGCAGAAGCTAAGATTGCATCTATAACAATAGCTGCAAATCAGTCTTCCAGCGTTCACGTATTGTTTGCTCTCTACGCTACAGGTAACGGAGCCAACAGGGATGACATATATAACATGGAGATAGTATCCCTGGCGCTACCCGGTCCTGTAACCTCTGTAACCGCTGATAACATCGGTAGCTTCCTTAGTCATCGAGTAATAGGTCCGGCCAACACGAATGGATTTATGGTGGGGCTTAAGTCCACTATAGAGGGTAGCAATGTAACTTACGATGTATACCTCAAATCTCGTAGTAGTTTCAGAGACCCTAAGATGGCATTCTTATCTGGCTCTATATCTGTTACTCCGCCTACCGGACCTTTGGTGGATGGAACAGCCCCTGCGTGGAAAACCACAGGTTTTGATACTGAGGTTATCTATGTAAATAGGGCACAAGTGATCGATGATGGCATTAGCCTGGCTAAACTCAAGGCTTTAAGAGTAACTGGTGACTCCGGAAACGAGTATCTCACGCTTACCGCAAGGCCTACTGGCGGAATAATTTCACTTAATAACAGATCTATTTACCTGCGCCCTGCAGGTACTGAGGATACTGTGGCTTCCGTAGAAATTGCCCCGAATGGTAACTTAGTCTTCCCTCTAACAGCAACTAAGAACCATATTCTTTCCTGGCAAGGGGGCGCCAGGATACGAGCTAACGATACCGGAACAATGGTTATTTCAGGGAACAATGGGAGCGGACAGACTACGGGATTCCTAGCTTTTAGGCCCAATGGGGATAGTGCTACTACTACAGAAATACAAATGCGATCTGATGGTAACCTAAAGCAAACCGCCGCAAACGTTGATGAGCCCAATGTTCTGACTCGTAGGGACACAGTTATAAACTTGATCAGCTCTAGAGCACCTGAGGCTGGTGTTACTTCCGAAGCCTTGGCAGATTTAGACGTCAATAACACCGAGAGCGGAAATGATCAGTGGGGAAGGGGTGTTCAGTTACAACAGGCGGGAGCCGGAACCAAAAATACTCCCGGTAATACCACCGGGCGCTTAGGTACTATAGCTACGTTTCGTCAGTCTCAATACCGTTTATCTCAGATATTCTTCGATTCCAATACTGGGAACGGCGGTACGTCACTTGGGGTATTTGTTCGCTCACTGAGGGCAGACTCAGGAACTAGTCCAAGACCTTGGTTTGCCCTATACCATGAAGGTAATAAGCCTAACATCCAGTCCGGTATAGTAGGTATTACTATAGACGGTAATGGTTTTGTCAAGAAAGCCTCCCCGATAGCCAAGCTCATCGCAGAAATTCCTAGCAAAGAGGATTCGTTCTTCTGGACAGGTGTGGAAACTGTAGGAGGCTACGTAGGGTGTAACGCAGAGGCTCAAGGTGTATTTGCTGTAAAAACTGGACTAGGCAGGTATACGATTAAAGGGAGTTTAGGCTGGAACACGGAGGGCTGGAAATTCGAGTTACCAAGAGATGACAATGGTAATATGCTGTGCTTCGTGGAATCGGATTGGAACGAAGAGGAGAAGGAGCTAAACATACAGGTATTCACTCGTAAATTTGATATTAACACAGGTAATATTATTGCTGGTGAGCCTATGGAAATACCACAAGGTCGTTGGATTGACCTGCGTCTGGAAATGCCAAAAGTGGAAATTCCGGAAGTGGAATTTCCAGAAGATCCAGAGGTAGAATAAAACAAAACCCCAGTCGGAGCAATCCGCTGGGGTTTTTCTATTTACATCTTACCAGAACTTCCGAAGCCACCTTCGCCACGATCAGTATCTGTCAGGCTGTCTACAATTTCAATGTCGTTAGGGTTATAGTGAGGTACGATCACTAATTGGCACAGACGCTCAAAGTTATCAATTGGTTGCGTCTCATTACTCATATTCAACAGATTCATCTTGATAGTTCCTCGATAATCCGAGTCAATCACCCCTGTTGTATTGGCAATCATTAGCCGACGCTTTCCTAGAGAACTTCTCGGAACCACGATCCCTACCCAGCCCTCGGGAATCTCAACCGCAACTCCGGTATCAATCATCAATGATTCCCCTGGAGGAATGGCACGCAATAGGTCGGAAGCACGATCTCCGAAGTAGGCCCGTAGATCCATACCGGCCGCTTCCGAACTTCCAACGTGAGGTTTACAATCGGGGTGGGATAATTTAATGCGCATTATACTTCTCCTGTGGCAATAGCCATAATGTCTTTAACGAATTGATCGTAGATATCTTGTCCTGCTGCAGCAACTGCTTCCCCACAGAAACTTGGGAGATCTACTAGAGTTAGGTTACGTTCCATAAGTTCGCCTGATTTATTCAGAGCCTGAACGAATTTTTGAGTCCCAGGGAGCGGTAGTGCATCAATAATGTCTAGCACGCTACCATGTTCCCGGATTAGGTTGTAGCCACGTTTTTCACCGATACCTTCAACACCACGAATGTTATCCCCCATATCACCCATAATGGCTTTTAATGAGATAAACTGATCTACAGTATCTACGTTATGGTTGTCGAACATATCTTTCTCGTGATATTCTTTACGAGTAGTAAACGAGAAGCGTGAGATATTCGGAGCCAGCAGGGTATCCCAGTCACCGTCTGTGGAGATGAGCCAGATATGATCGTAGTGATGACCTATCAGCTGAATAATGAAAGCCGCCATGTCATCTGCTTCTACTCCGCGGATTCGGAAAGTAGGGAATTGGCTTGCAATAAGATCAAACGCATCGTCTAAGTATTCAAAGAATTGACGATCTGCCTCTACTTCTGCTTCGGAGCGATCGGCGTACTTAGCGTCTCGGTTGCCCTTATACTCCGGGAAAATATTGGTACGGAAGATACTCTTCCCTTTATCTCCTAGAACGATAGTGTGCTTCGCATCGTAGGAGTTTGCCAAAGAGTTGATGGTGTTTGCAAAGGATGCTGCAATAGGCTTACCACTATCTTTCTTGAAGCGGAAGCCTAAGTTCGTACCGTCAACAATCATAAGATTACGGCGTGAGGCGAGACGTTGTTCTGCCTCTCGTTTCATTGTTCCCCAGGATTTACTCATTTAACTAAATCTCCAATTTCACATGCGTTTAACCACGGCTCAAAAAGACCGATAACAATTTCCATTCCACGTTTATTCACTATGAAATGTGCTCTACTCATGAGGTTATCAATCATAGGGTCGCTACTATCCAGAGCGATAAGCCATTGACCACGATCTTTCTTAAAGATCAGGGCGGGTTTCATGTTCATTTGCTCACCTTCACGTGCGGCTTGGGCCCACCATTTTTCTAGTTGGGATTCTCCAACGTTTAGGATATTGCTATTAAATTTCTCGTCTGCGTAATGTTTGATCTCAAAGCAGTATTGGCTCATTTTACCCACGCTAGGTGGCAGATATACATCCCCCTTTAGGGAGTGAGATTGGCCAAAAGCCCCTGAACCAGGAACACGTTCCCAGTCCAAGGAGGTATACTTACGCAACATATCACGGATTTGGTACTCCGCTCGTTTTCCTTTCTCGCGACTATCTACGGCCATTAGGCCTCCAAAATTGATAAGCCAGCTTCATCTTGTTTAACCTCAATCTTATGTGCATACGGATGCGTGTGCCCGTGGGATACGATGATTGAGTTCAGCTGATCTTCTTCCTGTAGGAGTTCTACGAGGGTATTAATTCCATCCGGGTCAATATAACTTACAACTTCATCAAGGAAGAGCAGATTGATATTAACCTTACTAATTGTTGAGAGCAACATTCGAATTGCTAATAGCGTGGAGATATTGATGCGGCTCTGCTGACCTGTTGAGCAGTTGACCATAGAAGTCCTGTTACCATCGTTATAGATGACAACCTGTAGCTTCGTCTCGTCCAACTCAAACCCTAGAGCAAATTTACCGCTGGTCATGATAGAGAGATAGTGATTGATCATCTCTTCAAATACCTTGACGCTGTGCTCTAGCTTATACCCTACCAGATCTTTCAGTCCGGTTATTAAGATATCCAGATCCGCTACTTCTTCTGCAACTAAGGACAGCTCGGCTTGAATCTTATCAAACTCCTGCTCGGCCTTTTGAATCTGCTCACGCTTGGCTTCATACTTCGCGTTTTCACGTACAACTGATTCGTTATGGGTTCTTGCAAGCTCTACCGAAGATCTGCCTTGACGGATACTAGACTCAATAGCTTTGATACGTTCAGCTAATCCACTAGCATCTACGATTTCATCCTGCGTTCCATTGACCTCATCAAATTCCTTGAGGTTTTTGCGAGCCTGTTCCAGAGCGTTAAACTTAGAGATATAGTCCTTAAACGCCCTATCTTCTTTCCTAAGTTCTTCAACTTCTGCTTCCAGCTTTTGACGTTCTTTATAGAGCGGATCATACTCCTCCTTAGTTCGTCTCATAGCTTCTTGAGCGGCGGAGGTGTCTAAGTGAGTTCCGCACGCAGAACACTGAGTTTTACCTGCTGCATTTTTGAAATCGTAGTAACGTTTCTTCAGATCATCCGCTCTAGTTGCCACGACCGTTAGGTTACGCGTAACACTCAAGAGTTCCTCAGATTTCGAGGTGGGCGCAGGTAAATTTTCGAATGGTGCAAAAGTTTTTTCGGCAGCTTGTACGGCCATGTCCAAAGAGCTACGTTTTGCAATACTGGCTTTTTGCTTCTGAGCCAGTGCTACCTTGACTTTTGCTTCGGTTAATTCTTCGACTAGTGGCTCTTCATCGAAAACAGGGATTGGGATCTCTGATTGAGGTGTGCCAAGCGAGGCTTTTGAGGAAAGTATAGATTGGGCAGTTCGCAGGCTACCTTCCAATCCGGACAGTTTTGCCGAGACGGCTTTACGTCCTGCTTTAACACGTTCAGAAACTTCCTTATATTGTTCCTGGTCGAACAGGTTAACGAGGAAAGCCTTGCGCTGAGCATCCGTAGTCTTGAGGAAGTCGAGACTGGATCCAACTGACTGATATACGAGCTTAGTAAATGTCGTAAAATCACAGGCGAGTACCTCTTCTATCAGCTTATACGTTTGGGTTGCAGTATGGCCACTGATATCTTCACCATTTTTAGTGAGGGTTACTTTGGCGGTTGACTTTACAACTTTCTTGACGTTGTACACATCGCCGTCTTTAGTGAACTGACCTTCTAGCGTGTAGGCCTTAGAGCCAATATGCCAGTTAAACAGGTCGTCCTTCTTGATACCGCGTGAGTTCTTATTATAAAGAAGTTCCTCTAGAGCTGTACCAATTGTTGATTTACCCAGCCCATTACGTCCGATTAACTGAGTTACGCGGTGATTATCAAACTCGATCACCACGTTCTCAGCATACGACATAAAATGGCTGATTGTCAATTTATTAATTACTATCGACATACTCAGCGGCTCTCTTTAATATGCGAGTTCTAGACACTTCGTCTAGTTTCTGCACGTTTGTAAAATAAGTATCCAGCTCCTGTAGCAGTGACATATCATCAAGATCTAACTTAGCATCTTTAGTGACGCGGTTATTGATCTTCTTATCTAACAGTTCGCTGTTCTTTAACGTTTTGAGTTGTGATACGTCGCCGGTGACTTCGTATATAACTCTGTCATACGCATCGGCTTCCATTGGCTCGCCGACTTCAATAGTTTTTCGTATGAGCTGTGGAAGATCTCCCAGTTCAACCCACGAAAGGTAGTGCTCATGGTCTCTTGGCAAGACCGTATCGATGATAAAAGCTCCGTTAGTTCCTTTCGTCCTTTCTCTGTGAAACGAAGTTGTAAGCGGAGATCCGGGGTAGAGCAGGTCAACGTCCCCGATCTTTTGGCTGTTCTTGTAGCTGTGTAGATCGCCTGCAAATACTTTGGAGTACCCATGTTCGACGAATCTTTCGAGGTCGATTTCTGGTACGACATGAGGCGAGATTGCACCTCTGACATGCGTGAAGCAAATGTCTGAAACTCTGGGCTTCCAACTAGCTTTGTGAAGGCTGCTGTAAGGGATGATATCGAACTCTGGAGATCGGTAGTCTTTGACGACTTTCCAAAGTCCATCTGTTGCGTCGCTAATTGCTGCTGCATAGTGATCCAGGCAAGAAATCGTTTTAGATTTCATTTCGTGGTTCCCGGTGTAAATAATACCAGGATGTTGGAGGGTAGCTAGGAATGCAAACAGTAGTTCAACTTCTTCTGAAGACGGGTCTGAAACATCCATGATGTCACCCCCAATAATGTGAAGGTCACACCCAGTAGCTCCAAACACTTCGTCCAGCTTTTCACCGAGAAGAATAAACCGATTTTTCTGCCATTCCTGAGGAACGTTCTTCGCTCCTAGCTTGATGTGATGATCTGCTGAGAAAAGTATTTTCATAGTCAAAATAAAAGGGAGCCGAAGCTCCCCTTGTTTGGATTAATCGAGGTCAGAAGCTGCTTCGTGATCGATGTTACCGGAGTTCGCGGAACCTTCATTACCTTTAGATTCATCGCCCTCCTCATCTTTCTTACCTTCCAGCCATGCCTGGATTGCTTTCTTCTGCTCATCATAGGACGGAACCGGGTAGGTAACATCCAGTTTAGGCACCTTTTCGAAGCCTTCGAATTCGTCCGCTTCGTTGTACAGAGCCTCACCAATCAGAGCAACGTCGGCTTCATGCAGGGCGGCCTCTTTAGAACCCGGCTGATTTTTAGCCATCTGGAACTGCATAGCTGCGATCTGCTGTACATCGTACTTAGTATCGAAACCAGTACCAGATTTGGAGATAGTGATATCGATCTCACCCGGATCTTCCAGATTCAGCTGGGCCATGATGGAGTGGATACCAGTCAGGATGGTTGCCTTAACTTCCATCAGCTTCAGTTTGTTATCAGTACGATCGATAACAACGGCCAGGTAGTTTTTCTTAGGACGCAGCGGCTGAGCCTTACCATCTTTCTTCTCCGGATCCTTGAATCCCATGTCGTGAACCGGATCGGATGCTCCACGGATGAAACGCTCTTTCTCACGGTCGAAACGCAGGCACTCGAACGGAGCCGGTTTACCTTCTTTGTTCTGAATCCAGTACACATAACGCGGGAGAACGCCGGAAACGATACGTACAACGTTCTTACCGTTGTTGAACTTCATGTAGTCCAGTTTGTCGCCGTTAGAACCGCCAGTAGTAGAACCCCAAGATTTAGTAGCCATATTTATTTTTCCTCGATAAATGTCAATTTTGACTTGTTGATTGCGATTAGTGGGTGGTGCTCGATAACTGCTCTAGGAACCCACGGCGGGATATATTGCATATCTAGTGAAGAATCCTTCGAGAAGCTATACTCGGCATAGTTTCTAAAACTCAAAAGTCCTAGATACTCAGCCAACTGTCGGTCTGACAGCTTTCGTTTGTTATAAACGATTGTATCTTCGTTCAAGATAAATGATCTACCCGTTAACATCACATGAGCTTCGGGATCTTCAACCATTCGTCTGATAATCTGTACAATCAGCGATGAGTTACCTCGTGCTAATATGTAAATTTTTTCGTAATCATAAAACAACATGATTATTATACACCATTTTGAGAGAATTTAGCAACTAAGTTTTTTATTTTTCTGCTTCGGACTTTCCGAAGATTCAGTTGCTGTTCCCATTAATTTATACAGATATTATATCGTATTTTTGAGGACTCAGCAACTGAAATTTTTAACTATTTGCTTAACTCTTCTTTGTAAATCTGTCTCTCAATTCAATATAAATATTATATCAAACTTTGGGGTTCTTAGCAAACAGAATTTTATCTAAGTTTGCCATATTCTTCTCGTTAAAGTCAAGAACTTCCCACCCATTGAGACGATATACCGCTTCTCTACCCGCCGCCTGCTTAAATCCTACACCTCCTAGCTTCAGATCCACGAGGATTGGGTCTAACTTATCATCTGCCATACGTTGGACACGACCTGCCAACTGTTCGATTAGAGATTCGTTATTTATTAAAGAGCCTAACACTAAACACGATAAAGCATTTAATGATACACCCTCCGAGAAGATGCTTTGGGAAGCCGCTAATACACACGGACCGTCATTGGTCACGTCAATCTGTACCTGCTCCCTATCATCGAGCGAAGTTACACCGGTGATCGTGTAGGTCTTCACACCCCTGAGTTCCAAAGCATTCGTAACTCTCTCGATCAGATCTATACGATCGGACACAAACAGGACTTTATGACCTGCCATCGAATATAACTCGCACAAATCAACAACCTGTTGAAAGTATTCTGGCTGCGAATATACATCGTTAGCTCTTATCGCCCACGGCACATTCATATTTCCAGAAACCTGCGTTTTTAGTGCAAATCTATGGATAGTAGGTGGCAGAGTGTTATTTACCGGGGGACTATACACTTTCGTTCCAAAATAGTCCTTAAACATAACCTGTAACCCATCCTTACGTTTCAACGTACCGGATAGCCCGATTTTGTATCGTGCCGAGGACTGCTCTAGAAACTTGGTAAACGTGGTGGCGACACAGTGGTGCACTTCGTCAACAATAACGGTGCCGAATTCTTTTGCCAAAGCGGCTCCGTGTTTGTTAACTGTCTGTATATTACTAATAACGATAGGAGAATCGATATTAAATTTGCCAGACCCAATAACTCCTGGCTCAATCCCGAAGAACTTGCGTACCTCCTTCTCCCACATAGCTCGAATGGTAGTGTTGGTACATATAACTAACGTTTTTTGCCCAAGTTTATGGGCGATAGCAAGAGCAAGGATTGTTTTACCGAACCCAGGCTTACCATTAATAATGCACGTATCGTTACAGTCTTCATATATGGGGAGCTGATCCCCTGGTCTCAGGGTAAACGATGGCTTTGGAATATCCACAGGAACTAGAGTACGCTTATCCACGACCTCTGTCACTTTTTGCCCGAAAGATTCTAGAAGATCTAATCTGGTTACGGGGAACCACTTGATTTCTTTACCTACCGATCCTGAGTTCTGGAACATTAGAGGATACTTCGCCCCAGGTTTAAAGATCTGGTATGAAGTGTGTTTTAATAAGTATTCCCACAGTTCGTTGCTGGGTTTACAATAGATTTTATTAGATATAACTATCTTCATATCTTAACTCTAAGTCTAGGAGTTTCTGGCTCCTCTTCGTGCGTATCAAAAATAACTGGTGAACCGCGAACCAACGCGTACGAAATATAGTTGGCAGGTTCACTAAGTAAGAAAGGATATGGAACGTTCTTGACATAACACTGGTACTTTCCGTTGAAGATTCTAGTTGATCCTCTAACGCGTTCCGTGATAATGTTATAATAAGTTGTCGGTTTCCATGTTACTATCTTACCTGTGGAGTCGATGAAATGCTTTAGTCCAGAATTTATTATTTGAGATAAGTACTTGAACTGCTTCTTTAAGGGATAGAGCTTGTAAGGTAAATTTTCCCGCTCACCATAAAGAAAAAGCCTTCGCTGAGAGAATGTCCCAGGAAGGCTTGGATTGTCCAGCACATACCTTGTAAATCTCGTCTGGATAACAATGTACTCCCCCTCTTGGAAGAGTACATCATAAGCCCTTAAAGCATATACTGGTAAGCTAAAGTTAAGCACCAAGAACCCTGCGAACGTTGACAATATCTTTGCTGATTTCCGGCAAGAACTTAATATTGGCGTACTTATCGTGATCAGGGTGGTTTTCATCGTTAGCTGCAATAGCAGCGTAGTCGAAGTCCTCCATACCGATAATACTACGTACTTTCTCCTCGAACTCCTTGTCCTCAATGCAAGCAACAGAAGGACGCTGTTTCTTGATCTTACCACAAGAGTAATCACGAGAACCGCCAGCTTCTGAGTCAGAGTCGATACCAATCGGACAGCCTGGGATACTGATACCACGGTCTACCTGAATGTTACGGATTAGCATCTCGTTATACTGATCAACTAAATCCTCACGAACAATGGCAACCACGGAGTCGTGAACCAGCATGATAATCTTCATTTCGTCCTGCAGACCCAGAGAGCGAATCTCATTATCGGTATCGATAGCACCTAGCAGGAGACTATCAGAAGATGCAGACTGAATGATGGCGTTGAAGCCAGAACGCAGTTCTTCACCCTGTACACCACGGTCTTCGGAGTTAATGTTGTGCAGACGACGCTTACGGCCAAAGTGGCTGTAAATGAAGCCGTTAGTCTGGATTTGAGAGTGAGATTTATCGATCCATTTCTTAAGCTGAGGGAATCGGCCAAAGTAGGTTTCGATGTACTCTTTCGCATCACCAGTAGTACATTCAGTATACGGTTTACCAGTCTTCATGTGCTCTTCTAGGAGAGCTTCGTTTACTGACGCTGCTACTTTAGCTGGGCCAGAACCATAAAGAATACCGAACGAAATCGCTTTTGCAGCCTGACGCAGTGCTGGATACAGCTTTTTAACCTCAGTCGGTTTACACGGCAGGGCAAATACCATGTGTGCAATTGAACCGTGGAAGTCCGAGTAGTTTTCCGGGTCGTTCTGCATGTTGATAAACACTTGCTGCATGTTAATGTCACCAGACAGTACAGCGGCATAGTAGATCTCAGCAGTTGTTAAGTCCCATGCGATAATGCGATAACCGATAGGGGCAACAATACAACCCTTAATAACAGACTCATCACGAGGTAACTGCTGGAGGTTCAGCTTACCAGACGAACTCAGACGACCGGATGTAGTCATATGGATATGGAATCCGGTACGAATGCAACCGTCAGCATCGATACTGATCAGCATCTTCTCGATATACGTCGAGAGCAGCTTGGAGATCTTACGAATCTCTAGCAGAGTCTTAGCTATCGGGTGTTGGTCTGAAAGTTCTTTCAGGGCATCCGCGCCAGTGGAATCTGCACCCGTATCTGTCATGATACCCGTCGGGGTTAACCCAACATAATCGAACAGGAGCTTACGGAGCTGGACAACAGAGGCTGCGTTAAACACCGAGCCTTGATCTTCCTCTAGCTTACGAACCTCGGGGTACTCGTACAGCTTAGCCTTTGCAAGCTGTAGCGCAGTCATTAACTGAACCTGGGCCTCTTTCAGACGATCTTTGGAGATCGGTACACCACGATCTTCCATGCGCTGTAGGAATACACATCCCGGCATCAGTACATCGTAATACAGAGACTTCAGTCGAGGGTTAGCTTCGACTTTTGGCAGGAAGAAGTTGGATAGACGCAGTGTTGCATCGGTATCCTTCGCTGCGTAAGGCCACATGATATCAAACGGAATGAGATCATACGAGAAATCCTCTTTCTTGATCTTATGCGTCTTGCAATACGTCTCCTTGAACTGGTCGAGTTCAAAATCGTAGTCCCCCATGTCAGTATACTTCATCGCCAAAGATTTCAAACCGTGTGTACCACGTCGTTCATCTAGGGCGTAGTGCATCAGCATGGTATCGTGGAGTCGTTTCTCTTCTGCTGCCTTATCAAAGGATAAACCTAAGTGGTAGCAGTAGAAGTGCATATCAAACTTCAAGTTATGGAACACAACGCCATGTTCCGGGCTATCGAACAGCTTCTGTAAGTAATAGACGGTATTTTCTGTGATGACGTCTGCATCAATATACACGCCCTGATACTCTTGGTGGGAGATTGAGATCCCCAGCATGTAACCATCTCGGCAATACAGCGCACTGGTTTCGGAGTCGTATGCGATCATACCGGGACACATGGTATACACCATCTTCACGTATGCTTCGGCTTCATCCGGGCACTGAATCGGGCGATAATCACCTGCTTTAGAGCGTTTTTCACGACCGTTGAGAATGGCATGGATGCTCTCTACGGTAGCCTCAAATACGGGCTTCATTTCCGGTTTAAAGTGGAGCTGGGCCGGACTGATACTTGCAATCCAGTTAGCGTACCCGTCATGCTCAACACGTTTACCTGAGTAATCGGAAATGCCTTTCTTAGCTGCAAACTTCAGGAACGGGTCTGCACCTACCAGAATAACGTAATCAAAATCTTCCGGATTGAACGGGTTCTCCGGCGTTCCGATAGTGATATGTTTCTTGAGCAGTCGCCCGGTTACTTTCTCACTAGCCATGAAGAAGGTTTCAACTTCATGGTCAAAGAGTTCGAAGTGTTTCTGATAGCGGACGTTATTCGGTGATTTGTCTACAACTGCAATTTTCATTGATTTCTCCTATTAGGTAAGCAAGTAAAACGTCAGTGTTTCTTCTCAAACTTACCCAATTATTATATCAAATCTTGACATGTTCGGCAATCAAGATTTCTACGTTTCTGATGAGCTGGTCGACTTCTTCAGCATCTAGGTCTCCGGGGTCTTTGCCCTCTGGAAGCAAGAAGTTACCTATAATTGGTATAATTCTAGTCTTATCGCGGATTAATTTGGCTAATTTCTTAGATGCCTCGTTACCGGACTTATCATTGTCCAATATGATGACTACGTGAGTCGTACCTGCTATTTGGAACGGCATGAATTTATCAGCAATGTTATCTAGAGAGAACTGGTGTGTACCAAAACAACAGGAAACGTTATGGCAACCTTTATCTTCTAGATTCAACATGTCGAATATACCTTCGACTAGAATTAGGGCTGGGGTGTTATATCGAACAGGGAAGATGGGTGGGGAGACCTTCTTGGGTCTAATCATATATTTCGGAGGGGCAGAGCTATCCATATTACGGCCTAAGAAGAATAAGTTTCTCCCTACGGCATCCGTAATAGGAAACACTACACGACCTTCCCAGTCCTCTGTTTGTTGGAATGCAAAGTACTTTTTGAAAGTCTCTGCTTTGATACCACGAAAATCCTGGTCGAATATCATGGCTGATTCTGGAATTTCTAGACTGCGACCCTCAGTTCGGAGGTCACTAATCATTCTGCGAACTTTCAGGAGTCTAGGAGACGTCCTGTATTGTTCTTCATTGAAGTAATGAAAGATGCTTGGTATACCACGACCAAATCCGCAGCTTAGGCAGTGAAAAACCCCGGAGTCGGGGTCAACACGCAAGCTCGGATGAGCATCCTCATGATCAGGATTGAGACAGCGGATGAGGATGTCCCCACCCGTATCTCTGTATTCAATCCCTTTGAGATCTAAAAGCTCGGTTATTCTACTCATAAGTCTCTTGAGGATTCTCCGGTGGGATTAGTATCCTCATCCGAAGCCTTTTTCCTTTTTGGTTTGTCTTTCGGTTTATCGCTTTCAAGTGGGATAACAAACTCTGCTTCCATCTGACGAATGTCCTCTAGTTTAAGATCAGAAGTCTGATCCATACGCAATGAGTTCCAGTTGATCTTCGGCATGAATGTCATACCCTCGGAGTTACGAGTTTTTACGAAGTCAAACTTGATTGCACCGTCATGCCCCTCGTTCTGTTTAGCAGCATTTAGATTTGCGGCCATATCACAGGAATCGAGAATACCTCTTGCCATACGGGCGTTACCCTGTTGGTCAATCTGGTAAGGGGCTACACCAGCAACGTTATGCTTTTGGCACGTAGACTTGAACGTAGAAGACACAACCATCTGCTGCTTCCAATCATACATATCTAATGTCTTCGTATCTGGCAAACGTACCTGGTTGATATAGTCTAGCAGGGCGATTGTTACCTTATCCCCATACTTGGAGGTTAGCTTAGTTAGTTCAACATCGATGGTTGCTGTACTAAGTTCCGGATCATACACAATGATCATCGGAGTGTGTAGGGGTCTTTCCTGCATTAGCATAGTCTCCATGTCATGGAAGTCACTCATCTCGTTGAGCGTATAACGTGATACAAAATCGTTATATACTTCCAGGCCGCCTTCGAACATTTTTGCACGAGTCTTCGCAAGTTTGTTGAGTTCAATACCTTGTAAGGAGTCATTGCGCATAGCCTTAGCTGAAACACCGGCCATAATGGCTAGGTTACGTCTAAAGACTTCATTCTCTGGCATTTCGATGGAGAAATATGGGGCGATATCCCCGTTGTAATACTGGGCTACTTGAATGTTAGAACAGATGATTGATTTACCTGTACCACGCCATCCACCGAGTAGCAGTGTTTCTTTTCTGGCAATTCCGCCAAGTTGAGCATCAAATTCGTTTGAGATGCCGAGAGAGATAAGATTTAACATGGAGTCTTCTTTTCTCTTGAAAACACGCATAGTATCGGCGTTGAAGACCTTACCAGTCGTTGTTACTCTTTCCTCTAGCTTCATGTGCAGAGCCGCTACTCGATCAAGTAATTCTCCCTGATCCAGTATGGTAATATCCTGCAACACATCAGTTTCTAGCAGATTCAGGAATAGATCCTGTGTGTATTCCGACTCTAGGACATGAATCGCATGCGATATGTCAACGTCTGGAATCTGAGTGTTTGCTAAAACAGTTAGTGCTTGAGACAACCTTGCGTTTCTGTTAGACTCTAGCATCAGAGCATCTAACGAAGGCATTCCGTTATGCTTTTTGTAATAATTCTGGACAGCTTGGTAGATCGCGGTAAATGCGTCATTGAAGTGATCTTTGCGCAGTCTAGAGAATGTCTCTAGAGCCACCTGCTTTTGATCGGAGGCTAGGAGCATTTTCAAAACTACTGCTTGGACGTTATACATAAGATACTCTCTACGCCGCGTTAGCGTCTACTTAAACGAAAAAGGGGAGAGGAACAAAATTCCTCTCCCCTCAGGTCAAATCAATTACTTGGCGGATTTAGCGTCAAGTTTAGCGCGCTTAGCAACACCATCGTGATCCTTAGCGGAGATACCACGGCGGCTCAGCATAGACTTAACACCACGCTCGGATTTACCAGTTGCTTCTGCGATCTCAGCAACGGTCATATCGGCGATATTCAGACCTTCCAGAACGTCTTCACGTGCCTTAGCATTAGAGACTTCCTGAACCGGCATAGCTTCAATACGGCCTTCACGCAGCAGGCTCAGAGCTTTACCACGGATCTGCTTAACGGTACGTTCGAACTGAGCAGCGATTGCTTCAACGGATGCGCCACTGGCAACGGCGTTAATGAAAGCAGCTTCCTGATCCGGGCTAAAGCTACGTACAGCAGCGGCCTTTTCAGTCGGCTTAACAGCAGCAGTCAGTTCCAGGCTCAGGATTTTACCCTGTACTTGTTTAGCGGTATAAGCACCACCAACTACAGCAGCAGCGATTTCAGCGTAGGTATACTGACCCGGATGATCGTTCAGGAATGCAACCAGTTCATCTTCCTGACCCGGAGTCCACGGAGATTTGGTTACGTCGGATGCTTTCTGCACTTCGAAGCCTTCTTTACGCAGTTTAGAACCAACCGAACGGGCGGTAACTTCTTTACCAGTTTCAGCAGCCAGTTCAGCAGCGATGTTAGCAACAGCTTCCTGAGAGATAACGGTCGCGTTCAGGGCGTTAGCTTTAGCGGTCAGGGATGCAGTGATTTCTTCGTTCCAGGTTAATTTAGCCATTTTTATTTATTCTCCAGTAGAATTTTAATCGTCAAGACTTCGATGCCCAGCGATTGTGCTTTTTTGTATGAAGAAGAACCGATCTTGGTTTCATCTTCGCAGATTAAGTAGTTTACAGCCTTAGTCACGGAGGTTTTCACCGTGTATCCAAGACTTTCCAGATATTTGGTAGCATCGGCACGATTTTTGAAGTCGTTGAGCTTACCAGTAATACAAAGAACAACTCCGTTGGATTCAGTCGCCGGGGTAACTTGAGTTTCCCGCGCCCCACTGAATTTCCATGGTAGATTAATTACGTCCTGTCCTGCCGGTGTATTCTTCCACGAAGCTAAGTTTTCTCCAGCCTTACCTTCCGCTTTCACAGATTGGAAATCGTTGTAAAGCTGGGATAATTTCTTAGCAGCAACTTCACCGATAAGAGGGATACTAAGAGATCCAAGAACCGAACCAAAGTCAACATCTTGTCTCAGCTTAGTTTCCAACTCTAGCTCAAGTTTCGTGGCGACTTTATCACCTACAGCTCTGACTAAATCTTCTTTAGTCAGGAAAAAGAGTTCTGAAACTTTCGTGATTTCCAGTTTAGCAATCGTCTGTGGGCCAAAGCCCTTTAACTTCATCTTTGAGCAGAAGTTTTCGATTAATTTACTGCTTTGAGCTGGACACATAGACTTGTTACGGCAGAACAACTGATCGTTAACTAAGTCCAGTTTCGAACCACAAGAGGGGCAATTCAGTGGAATTTCAATTTTCATTGATTTTCTTCCTCATCAATTTATATAAATATTATAGCAAGAAAATCAGGACTAAGCAATCGAAATTTTTCAGAATTTAGCTCAGTCTCTCACCAAATATTTCTTTCCCTCAACTGAATGATAATAGTATACACCCTGGCGATGAAAATGTCAATAACTACTTTAAAAAATCATCACGGTGTATCTATTGAATCAAGTGTTACTCGTAAACGCGTTCTACGATGCGAGGGATAACCCCACCACTACGAATTACACGAATCTGGCAACCGATTTCTAGGTCAAGGGCAGTGATATAGCCAACGTTATTCAGGGTAGCTTTTGAAATGACAGCGTCGTCGATGACTACCGGGGTGAAGTATCCAACAGGAGTAACCTTACCGGAAGCCCCAACTTGCCATTCTACCCGTTCTAGCGTAGTAACCTCGCCTTCATCGTCTTCTTTGATGGCGTACGCACCACGAGGGAACTTGTTAGTCCAACCTGCTGCGTTAAACTGATTGTTGCCGTCCATACGAACCACCACGCCGTCCGTTGGGAACCAATCTACTCGACTGGAGATATCCAGACAGGTAACAAAACCATCACCCTGGAGGATATGCATATCTCCACAGAAAGTAGCGGTCAGGCCAACTTTGCCAGTTTCACACTGAATACTATATGCCGTGAACATCAGGCCACCTTCTGCAATACGGGAGAGAAACTCTCCAGAATCTTTCAGGTTAATAGCACCAGAGGCGAAGTTACGCATGTTCTCAACCTCTTTGGTAATGTGTACTTCACCAGTAATCTGCACCGGGGTCTTTTGAGAGATCTGTTTAGGTATGTTCAGTAACTTCACATTATGAGTTACATCGTTCCCTAGGATACCGTTACCACGAGTTAACGCAGAAACGAATTTTCCATCGATATACAGAAGTGAAATAGCACAGCCATCGAGCTTCGGCGTTTCAATGCCCTGGAAGGGCACTTCTTCGCCGCGGCCTGGGTACACTTTCTGTAGGGAGAACATACGGAACAGGTGAGGTACATCACCTTTAGGGCCAATTTCTTCCTCTAGCGGGAAACGACGGATTAAGGCATCATACTCTTCATCGGAGATAATCGACATGCCTTTGTAGTACGCGTCTTGGCACAGCTTTATAAATTCTTTAACATGTTGCATTATTTAACCTCGTAGTGGTCACACAATGTCTTGGTCTTTCCTTCCCAATTGAAATCTCGGCAAAGATAATAGAAAAGTGTTATCACGTTTCGTTCAGACTTAGGGCTGTATAGTTCGCAGCGCAACTCAGTACCTTCGTACCACATGTTTAGGAGCTTATACCCTTCGAGAGTACGAACTACATTTTTGCCCTTCTCTTTTTCAATCCATGTTAGGATTAACTCTTGGCCCTTAATTGGTGGGCGGTAATACGCATCGACAGTTATCTTTTTCATGGCGTAAAGCCTCGTTAACAATTCTAGACATGTGTGCTCTTAGTTGCTGAGTATGAGCATACGTCTTAGCAGCTTCGGTCAGCTTATTAACCAACTGAGCAATTTCATGATCTTTCATAAAGATCTCCTTCAAACTATGAGAATATTATATCAAGGTTTAAAACACTAAGCAATTGAGATTTTAAAGAAAAAGCCAGCAACTTAGTCGTCACTGGCTTGGGTCTTTTGAGATTCGCGGTAAACTTCATGAAGAACCTCTGAATTGCTTAGTATTTTAGTAAAGGCACGGAACAACGTGCTAGTCATTTCTAACGTGTAGGGGAACGAGAAGCCTGATTTAGTAGGAAACCAGTTATCTTCAATATCTAGTAACCATAATCGGAAACCAAAGTATAAATTGCCTCTAAACTCCGAGACAGTCATACGAATCTGTCGCCCTTCATCTTCAAAGATAACGTGGGACTGATCATCAATATGTCCTTCGTAATCCTGACAAATGTTTTGATTCATTTTTATTGTTCTCAGATAAACAAAAAGCCCCCGAAGGGGCTGATTGCGTCTTAACGACCTACTGGAGTAGCTCGATCAAGTTCTTGGTTGAGGCTGGTGATGCGCTTAATATTCGCAATCGGAATATAGCGGAATTTATCGCTAGAGCGGCTAAAGACCAGGATATGATCTTTGTCAGCGGGTTCCAGGCCTTCACGGACGATTCGCTCGGCCAGATATTTATCTTGCTTAGGATCGAACTCAGTCGTACCGTAGAGGTAAGTTACCCCCTTGGTACGCAGTTTGGTGTATTGCATGCAAAACTCACCGTGTTTCTCACAGATAGCTACGACTTGTGCTTTATTCATTGCAATACCCTCTTATTTAGTGATTTTACGGATAGCTTCAGCCAGGTGAGAGGCAGCTTTACCGGTCAGTTTGTCAACGATCGATTCGTCCAGGAAGCCATCTTCCAGTCCAGCGTCGTTAAATGCAGCGCGCAGTTCAGCCTGAGCATCAGACTTAGAAGTACGGCCACCAGCTTTAGGGGCATCACCACCAGTTTTAGCGGTAGACTTACCAGCTTCTTTCTTGACGTATACGCCAGCTTTGGACAGCTTCATACGAAGGCCATTCGGAGAAACACCGTGCTCTTTAGCGATCTCAGCTACGATCTCCATGGAAACGCCAGGACGTTCATCTTCCGGGAAGAGTTCGATTTTGGCGACGTAGGCAGAAGTCAGTTCAGCTTCGAGTTCAGGAGACCATTGAGTTGGAGTAGACATATTTATTACTTCCTTATTTATTGTTAAAAAGAGTTTTTAAGTTTTGTTTCAAACTATGAGAATATTATAACAAGTTACTGAGCTGCAAAGCAAACAGAATTTTCTAGGATTTGGTTAACAGCTACCAAACCGCTAGGGGACAAACGATACATCTTCAGCAACCCACGATCATATTTGGTAAGCCAGCCGTTATCTTCTGCTTCGTCCATGGGAACTGCGTAGTGCAGATCCCGGATAGCTGTAGCACCTTCGGAATAGATCTGGAATAAGTTCAGGAGTTGATATTTATTCACCTTTGCCTCTCTTCTCTAATTTCAGGGCTGCTTTAACAGCGTTATTAACCAGTTCAGCTACGTCCTCTTTGCCCCACTTGAATCCCAGAGACTTGATATCAACACCAAGTGCTACCAGATGTTCTACAGAAGCTATATCCCAATACATGTAGTTAACATACTGCTGTTTGGATTCAGACAGCAAGTAAATACGGTAAGCTCCTGCCGGGTTATCCAGAGCTTTCTTAATTTCACCAATACACTGGTACCCTGGGATCCAAACGTGTTCGCCTACTTCAAATACCTCTTTCATTGATTCTTCTGGAATCGCTGGCGGGAAGAGTGGGTCAACTTCACCATTAACACGAAGCAGAGCACCGTGAGCAGACAGAACCATTCGAATCATGTTTGCAGAACGGTAGAAACGCTCGGCGATTGCCTCAAAACTATCACCAGACAGATACGAATCGATAACATTGGCCAGCTCAGCCCCTTCGATTTTAGTACCACGTTTCTTTTTACGCATTTCAGCAGAAACACGCTGGTTATCTTTCCATTCCTCGATCAAACGCTCCATCGTGGAGTTGGATGCTACTCCGAGGATTTCGCAAGCGCCTTTCTTGGTCTTGCCATCTTCTAGCCACTGAATCGCTTCCTTAAACTTTTCGTCCGGGATGCTATTCGCATGAAGTTTTTTGCGGATTGCCATGTTCTTTATCCTCTCTCGAATTTATGAAACTATTATAATACAGATTTAGCTTCTAAGCAATCGCGATTTTCATAGAATGTAGGGTCAAAAGTAACGTGCATAAATTCAGATAGACTCTTGTACCCCATGTTAAGTTCCATGTTAATGCGTATAGAAAGGCGTGTCTTTCGCTGAGCTTCTAGCCAGTCATAGATATTTGGCATCTGTGCTAAACGAATGGGTATTACTCTACACAACTCTATTTCTTTAGCTTTCCGTGCTTTCGTATCGCGTTTGGGAAACTTCCTTGTCTCCCAGCGGGCATCACGCTTGCTCATTACGTACTCCAAGTTCGTTTTGCGCTTCATCGGCCAGCGCCTTCTCCTCGTCCGTCATAAACTCATACGGTACAGAGATACCCTCGATAGAGCAGTAGGTTCGATACCAGTCTACGATCTGCTCCGTTTCCATTTCCTTATTAATACCCATTTGGGTTAGGTACATACGGGCATATTTAGGGTTGGCAGACTGTCCCGTCCTAATAAAGAAGTCCTTCTTGTGTTTCTTCAGGGCTTCAATAAAGGGGCTAATCGTCACGTTAGAACACTTCTTAATATCCTTCCAGAATATATCTTGAAGTTTGTGGAAGAACTCCGCCCGTTTGTGTGGTTTTTTACTAATCCACATCTCCGCATGTTCCTGTGTGATACTCTTGATAGAGTCCAGGTGGAAATACTTGACCAGCATTAGCTTGGCTTCGTATGCGTCCGCATGACGGGGTGCACACCAATCCGGGGTACTGCTCAAAATAGCAGAAACTCGCTCGGCAGTATACTCTGCGACTGAGCTATCAATCTTACCCCAGCTTTCACTGAAGATATCGATAGTTGCTCCCTGATCCAGCAGATAGTATCGTAATGTGCTGATAAAGTTACGGGATTCTAGCTCACGACGTTTTACATACAGCTGCTGGGCTAATTCTAACCAACCCTCATCGATGTTATACTGCTCCGAACCCGCAGAGAATCCGCTGGTGGACTTATCGATGAAATAGAAGATATTCTTAGCTCCTCGGTCGCGCCTGATTGCCTGGAAGCGCATGTTCGGCGCCTGGTTAGCTGTACGAGTGATAACAAACACGTTATCGAAGTAGTTGAAGTCAACACCGCTCGTTACTGACGGACTACACAGCAGGCAATCAATCTGCTGCTCAATTAACTCATTCGTTGTATAATCCAAGATACGACGAATATCTATATCAGATGTAGAGTTTGAGTGAATCTCTTTAACAATCGCACCTGTATTGTTTCTCAACGTCAGACCTTTCTCGTTTAGCTCATCCGGCCCACAGTCGGACACCAGAATAGATTTCTCTCCCATCTCTAGGGACGTTTGGAGGGCAACCCAAATACTAGATTCATCCGGGAACTCATACGCCTGAGCATCAGACAACATCTTACGATGGTGCTTATAATAAGAGACCGGCTTGTCAAAATCTATGAGAGATCCATATGCCTCAATGGTTTCTGCACTGATATCCCCGTCAGACAAGATAACTACTTTTGCAGATAGCAGAATTTCACGAAGAACTGAGATACACTCACGACGTTGTTTAACAACTGGGGCGAATAACAGGTCATTCATAACTGCGTCGCACTCATCGATAAAGATAACATCGATCTGTCCAACAAAGTTTTTAAACTTGTGGATTGAGTGAATAGTAGTAGACATACGATCAATCGCACCGCGTTTGAAGTTTAACATATCTACGGACTTATCGTACTGTCCGGCCTCAAACTTCTTGGCGTTGGATGAAACCAGGGCACGTGTATTCGTAACTGCAAGGAAATTACCTTTCAGCTGACCACGTTCTAGCCACTTTGTCACTGCGGTGGTTTTACCAGTACCTAGGGAAGCCTTGATAAACGTTAGATGACCTTCCGGTGGTGGACGGTTGATCTTCAAATAGTTCATCCCATCGGGGCTATCAGAGGTCAACTTGTGTACTGGAACGCCCTTAACATTCGACTCAGGAATATCTCGCATCGAGTTGTTCACAAACGCTTTTAACGCCTGCTTACGCCCGTTATTAAAATAATCTTGAAGGCTACGGGAGTTATCCTTCGTGTTAATATAATCGGACAACGCTGAGGTAATCTCTTTCTCAAGCCATGCGAAATCAACACCGTCCTCCAGCGCTCTGTGGTACAGCTTAGGAATAATACGCAGATAAACGCCATCGTCTGCTTCTTCCAGCTCTGCAATAGTTTGTTCCACTTTCTCGGAGGCTACACGTTTGCCTTTAATCTGATTGAGTAAAGACAGAAATTCTTCTTTAAACTCCCCACGAGTGGCTTCATAATCTGGCATAGTATTGGGCAGTTCAATCCTAGCACCGTTAACTTTAACCAGACGTGGCTTACCCTCCGCTTTAAACGGATCGGTAAACTGATCCCGGAAAATCGGGTCAGCGAAATAGTGTAGCTGTACAGATGAATAATAAGCTAAGTCGGCAATATCAAAACCATACTTCTGCCGAGAGCTATCGTTGAGAGACGTAAATAGAAACTTTAGCTGACCCTGAGTAACAGGAATATTACTCTCTAATAGCATGTGCATACGAATCCCTGGCTTAATTCCAGCCGAAGACGACGCATGGGCAATAAACCCTGCGTTAAGCGGGAACATGTCCTCGCTGATGCTATTTAATAACTTAATGACATGACGTCCCATACCCACAATGTCAAACCTGTCGCATCCTCCGGTATCAGAGATTCCATCGACGTCCATAGCAATAATATTGCTCTTATGGTCGATTTTGAAGTTAGTACGTTTACGACGCACGGCCTTCTCTGCAACTAAGCATGTACCTCGTACTGCTACGAGATGTGGATCTTGAGTGAGCTGAACCATCAGCTCATACGCTTCATTAAGATTTTTTGGGTCAACCGTATCCACTACGTTAAATTTGTAGGGCATCGAGGCTGGCTTACCTTCTGGATGCTCGTGAGAAAACTCCTTCGCAAAAAGGTAATCAGTTGTCTTCACTTCCTTCCAATTGCCGGAAGCGGGATCGCGGGAAAAACCCGCGTGTCCTTCTAGAATAGAAAACATTACGTTTTCTCCTATGTTGAAGAATAAAGCGATCTCGAACTATCAAGGATAGAACAGCTTAAAAGTCCACTGACTCAACAAATTTCCTTATAGATGGAGGGGTGGTCACTTCCTCATTGCTAGAACTGGCCGCTTCGCACAACTCCCACACAGCATGTAATCGCCGCTAAGCTCCATGTGGTTGACCCCTATTCGTCGCTATTGCGCAGAGGTACGTTGCTACTTACAGCTTCACTTCTTGGTCATTTCAGACCGCGGTGCTATTTGCTCCACATGACTAACGAACAAATATCTGAGAGCCTCGCGATGCCAACCTCTCTTACCCGCATTCTAGATCAATTATCTATAATTCCGTTCGGAATCAATTTCCCAATAAGCCAAACCCAACCAAGCATGTAGCAGCCGGACTGTTCTGTATGCTCGGAAGTGAATGAGAGGAATTATGTCAGTTTCGTAACTCACATCATTTCTCTCAACCTATGAATATATTATATAAAAATCGTGGCGAGATTGCAAGTAAAATATTTAAATACGTGGTAGGTAACTGGGTTTAAACATATAAAAGACCAGAGGATAATCCCCTGGTCTAAGTGTTCAACTAGGCATTCCAACCCATAATATTAATTGAGTTAGAAGAGGCATTTTGTTTGCCCTCACGAAGAATATCTGGGGCATACGTCCAAGGCTCGTCAGCTACCAAGAACCCCGGAGAAATACCTGCCCCCGGTTCCCGGAATGCAGCAAAGTTAGAAGGATGGAACACAACGTTGTTCACCAGAACCATTAGCCCCAAGTCCGAGAGGTCATCCCAATCAAAGAGGATCTCATAATCCTGGGCCAAACTACCTTTGGACAAACCAACACACACGTCATGCTGGATGATGAAGCAAAGCTCCTCGTCCCTCAACGCGGCTCGCAGCAGATTCTCTGCTACATCAATCAATTCCTTGGGGATATCTGCCCAGGAGATACGTTCCATTTTAGGAATACTCATTTAGTCAACCCTTCAACTTGGAAACCGAAGCGACGCAGCACCTGGATCCAACTGTTAATATTTTCCGGAGCGTAATAATCTTCATTACGTCCGACCCAAATACCTGCTGAAACACCTGTAACCCCAACCGGGATATAGGACTCACGCAGCAGACACGCGTAGCCTAGTGCAAACACCAGCCCCATCTCAGTTAGATCGCCCCAGTCTAGGACTTCATCTTGATCTTCGTCCATAGGAACCCATAGCCCCAGGTGCATGTTGTCATAATCGAAGTAGACCTCCACATTATCGCACCACACACGAAGATGGTCCAGCAGAGACTCTTTTACGTCCAGAGGAATTTCAGCCCAGGGAACTAGCCCAACCCCTTGATTAACAACCTTTTCATTGACCAGCATATTCTTCTCCCATTTGAATGAATTCGTGCCACTGCTCAGAGTCGGCACGGAGGATTTGATAGTCATCAGACAAGTGACTCATGTCACCTATATCACTGCGGTAGCACCAACTACCATTGGGCCATAACAGGATATCATCGGGATGGTACATAAATTTTCTCCTCCAGCCAAGCCTCAACTTGACCTATGAAATGTTTGTTGCTGAACACGTTAGCAGCAGTATCATACCAGACAGGGATCCCACGTTCTTCGTACAAACTCTGCTCTAGGTAGTTAATACCGTTGTTTACCACCCACACCTTAGTACCTCGACTATGGGCCGGGAATAGTTCCCAATTAAAGTCGATTACTTGGTTACTGGCACCAACAACGATTACCAGATCCTGGGTTGTCAGAGTATCAAACAGGTTGATCTGCCCCATGTACCACGGAGCGGTTTCCCCGAAGAACGTAATCGCAGGCTTAACCCACTCGTACTTACGGTAATCAACCGCAGTGTACCCGATATCTTCCACGATCACATCTTTACCACGGCGATACATTATCTCCGTCAGGTAGCCATGCGCATGGATCACATCATCATGGGGAATGCCAGCACGCTCTAGCAGATCATCCACGTTAGTGGTGAAGTTAACGACTTGACCGGGGAAGCGCTCATACCACTCAGCAATTCTCAAGTGAGCAATGTTAGGCTCCACCGTACCTAGCTCCTGCCGCCTCATGTTGTAGAACTCATGGGTCAGTTCATACAGGTTACGACTAGGCTCGTCATCAGTACCCTCAGAAAGGGCTTCTAACGGAGGCATAGGGTCGTCCAGATAGTGAAACCCCTTATCGAATGCCTGAATGTTGCATACTTCGGTTAACTTGTATTTATCCCACAGTGGGGTAACAGCACCCTTACGGAACGTTGGCACTCCGCTATCAGCACTCAATCCAGCACCACTTACGATAATCAATCTACGCATTACAGGAACTCCATATAGTTTCTCATTTCTTCTTTCCGCAACTGCTCAGCCTTTTCGGACAAGCACTCAGAGGTTCTGGGATCGACTTTATCTTTCCACAAGTGGTTACGGCATCGCAGAAGTTTTACCACGTCTTCTCGGGAAATAGATCCGTATGCTCCAGAGTCCATCATAAAGTAGATACGCTTTTCATCAGTTTTATGGATTTTCATAAATCCTCCGTTTCTCAATTACAACTATCATATCAAAAACGGAGGTGTTTAGCAAGTGATTTATTTCAAATTCATGTGCTTGACCCGTTGCATTACTTCCTGTTGCTTACCGGGGTTAAACGGCCTGCTCCCTGGACTGCCCAAATACCCACAAACGCGTCGGGTAACCGAGATGTTCCCCGACCCACACTGAGGACATACAAAACCATGCTCCCCGGATACGGACTCCCCTAGGTACCCACATTCCTCACATTCATCGACAGGAATGTTGACCCCTATGTAGTGGGACTTACTTAACCCGTAATCAACAACCCACTCTAGTGCAGAGATGAACTTACGCATCTCCGGAAGCTCCACGAAGGATATGTTGCCGCCATTGGCGATGGTGGTAAAGTTAGCTTCATAGTCAAACTTCACGTTAGGGGCAACTTTTGTGCGAACATCCAGGTGGTGGCTATTAGTCAGGTAGCCCTTATCCGTTAGCCAATCATACTCCGGATACTGTTCAGCAATTTTAGTGTTGAATCTATTGCACAGAGACTCACTAGGGGTAGCATAAAGGCTGAATCCAAGATTAGTTTCCTCAGCTTTTCTGTTGCAACGGTCTTTCATGTGGTTGAGAACCTGTACTGAAAATTCAACCGCAGGTGGAGACATAGGGTCGGTATCTTCAAACATTACCTCAATCACCTCGTTAATACCGATATATCCCAAAGACACTGATGCCCTGCCTTCAAAGATGGGCCATACAAGATCATTGGCTTTCAACCGTACCCCAAAAGCTCCGTGCATGTAGAGAATTGGTGCCTGTTTAGCACGCACACGCTTCAACCGCTCAATAGCCCAATCGTGGGCAGCCATCGCTTTATCAATGTATTCGTCCAACAACTTCCAGAACCTATCGAAACATCCCTCAGACTCTACAGCAACTAGCGGCAGGTTAATGGATACAACTCCTAGGTTATTGCGCCCAGCAGTTTCTCCCGATTCAATAGCCGAAAGGAAAGACCGACAACCCATAGGGAACTTAAAATCACCCGTAACAGCCGATACTCTTTCATAGCTCACGTAATCCGGGTACATTCTCTTAGAAGTGCAGATGAGCGCCAGCTGTTTGATATCGTAGTTAGGATCACTTGGGGACTTATTGAGTCCTTCCTTAACTGCGAAAATAAGTTTAGGAAATACAGCAGTATGCCCTGAAGCACCCAGGCCCCTTATACGAACTTCCAGCATAGCTTTCTGCAACATGCGTGCTTCCCAGGATTCTCCTAGACCAAACCCAAATGTCACAAATGGCTGCTGACCATTAGAGTTGAATAGTGTATTAACTTCATACTCTAGCCCCTGGCAAGCATCATATACTTCTTTCTCCGTCATTTCAGTAGCGTATACCGCAGCCTTCTTACTATCGTGCAGCCAACGCTGGCCAATAGCTAAGTGCTTATCATAAGACTTACGGACATACGGGGCAAATACCTCATCAATACGATCGATAGACGTACCTCCATACTGGCATGAGCTTACCTGGGCAATAACTTGAGCAGTCACTGCAGCTGCCGTAGAGATAGACTTCGGAGTTTCAATCTCTGCCCCGCCGATTTTAGTCCCGTTCTTGAACATCCCAGCTAAATCTACCAGGCAGCAGTTAGTATACCCCTGTGCGCGGTAGTCCATATCGTGAATGTGTATCTCCCCTCTATTATGCGCCGCCAAGAGGTATGCCGGAAGCTCCTGTGCTACCACATATTTAGAAACCTCTCCAGCTATCATGTCCCTCTGTGTAGGAAACTGCTCGCTTGCCTTATTGGCATTATTAAACATAAGGTCTTCTTCACCCTCGTTATCAAGGATACTATAGATATTATCAATCAGGTCTAGTTCGTTCATATATTCCTCCAGTTAGGCATATATTATATCAAATAGGCACAGCTATGTCAACCTTATTTTATTATAATCAACAGTAACTTGATCTGGATCATCAAAACAATAAAAACCGGAAAATTTTATTTGCCTATCTACCCCATTTTATATTATTCGTGTGCGCCCGCGCATCGCGCGAATAAAGGAAAGGATATGTCCTCCGTATCATTCTAGAAAATTTCAGTTGCAATCCACGGCAAAACTTGGTATACTGGTATTCTAAATTGATAAACATGGTTGAAATTTGACCCTCTGTAGACCTCTAAGGAGATCGCAATGAGAAAAGCAGCACGTCGTAAGGAGTCGCGCCGTAATGGTAGCGCAAAACGTGAACGTCACGAAAACGTCATTCCCGTTGATTTTGAAGCACGGGAACGTTTTCAACCAACCGCAAAAGAACTCAGGCCGAAGAACGCTGAGCAAAAACACTATATCAGCACTATCCGTAACTTTACGGTAACAGTTGGTATCGGAGAGGCAGGTACGGGTAAAACGTTTATCCCATCTGTTCTTGCTGCTCAAGAGTTAGCAACGCCTGGTTCTGTGTACGAGAAGTTCATCCTAGTCCGTCCGAACGAACCTCTTGGTAAATCCCTAGGGATGCTGCCAGGAGATCTGAACGAGAAGATGGCACCGTGGTTAGAACCAATCGCCGATGGCTTTAAATGGGCCTTAGGGGAGCGTTCTTATCAGGGGCTGGTTGAACGCAAGGCAATCCAATACCTTGCTATCGAACATGCACGCGGTCGTACCTTCAACAATTCTTATGTAATTGTTGACGAAGCTCAAAATATCTCCGTAGAAGCAATGAAGTGTATTCTAACCCGCGTAGGTCAGGATTGCAAATTAGTAATCTGTGGCGACGTAGCGCAGAAAGACATTAAATCCGATTCTGGTCTGCAACTGATCATGGATATCTACGATCAGTACGAACATGTGCCATTCTCCTTAGTAGAGTTGCATGATAACGTGCGTTCCGCTGAATCCAAAGCATTCCAGGCAATCTTTAACGATATGGGAATCTAATATGGTTACTGAACTGATCATTGGTTATGGTGAGGGTATTACCTCTGAAGAAAACTGGGGCTTTGTAGGCTTCGGTGAAGGTATCACTTCTCACGATGAACGTCCTGACCTCTAACTCTAGGAGCGCGTATGAATAACGTATTTACACTGAACAACTTCCGCACTCGTAAAACGAAAGTGCATCCAGTATCCCTGGCAACAGTCAATAAATACAATGCTAACTATCCTGAAGATGAGCGGCGACACCATGCCGCTTTCAAGATAGCAAACGAGTTTCCTAACCAACCCCTCGGTACTAAAGAGTTAGTTAGTCGAATGAAAAAATTACACTTTTATTAAAGTAGACCGACACACAGGCAGCCTCGAAAGGGGTTGCCTGTTTTTGTCTGTAAAATCTCATTTGCAAAATGGCCGAAAACAAAGTAGAATATCTTTTAAATCCTGACAACTTCCAAAAGGAGTTACCAATGACCCAACGTATTGAATACGTTATCAAGCGTGACGGTACAAAAGAACCGTTCATGGCTCAGAAGCTGAACGACTGGGCAAAATACATCGGTATCCGAAGCGATGTGCCGTGGTCTCCGGTAGCGGTAGCCGCAGTTAAGAACCTGCCTAAAGGTGATGTACACTCAGACGATCTGCAAACAATGCTCATTAAGTCTGCTGAATCAATGATCGAGCGTGATCATCGTTACGACCGATTCGCCCTAGAGCTGCGTTTAGCCCAGCTCCGTAAGAACCTGTTTGATTCTTACACCCCGCCGTCTCTGCGTTTCTTCCACGACCACATGGTAGAGTTGGGAGCGTGGGAAGATATGAGCGGCTGGATCTCTGACGACCAGTTCGAAGCTCTAAACGAAGTTATCGACCACAGCCGTGACGAACTATTCACTAATGCTGGTCTGAAGCAGTTCATGGATAAATACTCTAGACGTAATATTTATACGGAAGAGATCTATGAAACTCCGCAGTTTGCCTACATGGGTATGGCAATGGCAATGCTTTCTCAACCTCACTGGAGTATGCTCGATGCAATCGACCTTTATAACGCGCTGTCGCTACAGAAAATCAACGTCCCAACTCCGCCGCTCGTGGGCCTTCGGAGCGCTGACAGGGGCTTCGCTTCTTGCTGTCTTGTTGACGGTACTGACACCCTGGACTCCATTGACGCAGCAGAGCACGTCGTCTTCAAAATGGTCGCTGCCCGAGCAGGGATCGGCTATCATCTTGAGAGTAGATCAATTGCTGATCCGGTGCGAAAAGGCGCGTTCCCACACTCTGGAAAACTGCCATATTATCGACACATCGACCGCTCCGTAAAAGCTAACACCCAGCAGTCCCGTGGCGGTTCTGCAACTGTTTACACTGCGTTCTTCGATCCGGAAATCATTCAGGTAATGGAAGCTAAGAGCAACCGTTCCCCTGATGAAAAGAAAATCGATAAGATGGACTACAACCTGAAGTTTAACAGTATCCTCCTGAAACGCTTCCTGCGTAAAGAGAACATCACACTGATGAGCTTCCTGTACGCTCCAGAAGTATACGCAGCATTTGACTCTGGTGATGTAGCAGAATTTGAACGCCTGTACATCGCAGCCGAAAAACGTCTAGCGGGTGTTACCAAACGTGGTTTCAAGGGCGAAGTTCTCCCTGTAGCCCCGGTGATTCCTGCCGCAGAACTGATTGAGTTCTGGAAAACTGTACGTATGGAAACTGGTCGCCTGTACACTATGGACGCAGGAGAAGTAAACCGTAACAGTCGCTTTAAAGATCCGGTGCGCATGTCCAACCTTTGTGTTGAGATTGTACAGCCAACGTTCCCGATCCCTCATGTAGTAGATCTGTACCGTACAGACGAAGAACTGGATAAAATGGATGTTTCAGAGTATGGGGAAGTATCTCTGTGCAACTTAGGCGGATTCGCCCTAGGCCGCATCAAAACTCTGGAAGAATGGGAGAAGATCTCCTATATCCTGTTGAAGTTCGTTGATACTATCATCGAGATTCAGCACTATCCATTCCCAGCTATGAAATACACTGCATTACGCCGCCGCAACGTGGGTATTGGACTGATGAACGCCGCAGGAGCGATGGCCGCTGAAGGCCTGGCATTCGAAGGCGAAGAAGCCCGTAACTGGATCCACCGGGAGGCAGAGAAGGCATCGTTCTTCCTTCACAAAGCGTCTGTACGTCTGGCAAAAGAGATCGGCCCATGTGAATGGTTCCACCGTACTCACACTTCTGATGGTACACTGTTAATCGATACTTACAAGAAGACTGTGGATGACCTGGTTTCCGTAGGTCTAGAAATGGACTGGGAGAGCCTCCGTGAAGAGATCAAAACTCATGGTATGCGTAACTCTGTCCTGACTGCAAGTATGCCGGGAGAGTCTAGCTCTGTTCTGATTGGTGTTACCAACGCAGTAGAGCCTCCTCGCAGTGCAGTAACTATCAAGACTTCGGGAGTTAACAAAGTAATCACTGTAGCTCCGGGTCTAGACGATTGGGACACCATGCAGTCCTATAAGTATGCGTTCGACATTGACCGTACTGAGCACATCAAGTGGTTAGCGGTTCTGCAGAAGTTCACGGATCAGGCTATTAGCGCCAACCTGTACTACGACTTTAACAAATATCCTGGAGGTATTATTCCGGGTACTGAGATTATCAAAGATCTCCTTAACTCCACTAAATATGGGATTAAGAACCTCTACTACGCAAACTTTGACGTAGATACCGGAGGCTCTGCAGCAGAGCAGGGTTGTTCCAGTGGCGGTTGTACTCTGTAATTAGGCTCGATCCAACCGAAAGCAAAATTTTATTTGCAAGTAGGTTGGATTTTTTGTTATAATATTCGTATATTAAATGAGAGAGGAAATTAAACAATGGCAACAGTATTTAACCGCGAATGGGATCACACTGAGTCTAAACTATTTCTGGGCCAAGACCTGGGGATCGCTGACTACGTAAACGTTCGCTATCCTCGTCTAGAGGAACTGGCGTTACTGCAACGCTCGCAGTTCTGGGTTGAGACTGAGATCTCCCTGGAAGCCGATAAGAAACAATGGCCTAATCTGCCTCAGCATATTAAAAACAAGACCCTGCTGAACTTAGCTTGGCAAACCCAAGCCGACTCCATTATCACCCGTGCTCCGGAAGACGCTATTTTGAAACTGGTATCTCGTCCTGAGCTGGAAGGTATGCTTATTCAGTGGAGCTACTTTGAGAATATTCACAGCCGTGCGTATTCCAACATTATTCGCAACGTTCTCCCTAATCCGGGCGACTTCATTGCGACTGTACAGGCTAACGACGAAGCATTCGCACGTCTAGCACTGCCGGTTTCTGTTATCGATGAGTTAGCAGAGATCGCGGACGTTTGGTTGGACGCTAGAGCCAATCTGGAAATCGCAGAGAAGGAAGGTACTCTAGAGTACACCGAAGAAGCAGACTTCCTAGCCCTCACCGAACAGGTACAGCAAAAGATCTTAGAGTTCTACTACGCTGTATACGCTCTAGAAGCCATTATGTTCTACGCGTCGTTTGCGTGTACCTTTGCTCTGGCAGAAAACGATATTCTGACAGGTATCGCTAAGAACTTACAGCTTATCGCAAAAGACGAAGCGCTTCACACCGTTATGGCGATGGAAGTTCTGCGCATTATCCAGAGTGGAGAGTTTCCTCCCCATGTTGTAGCAGCAGCTCAGGCTAACGCTCCGAAGATCCTGCGCAGTATTCTGGAGACAGAAATTAACTGGGCGCATTATATTTTCCCGGAAGGCGAAGATATTCCGGGTCTGAACGCCGATTTGCTGGTAGAGTACCTGTATTACAACGCACGCCTGGCATTTATGGCAATCAACATTCCGTGGCCGGAAGATCTCCCGGTAATTATGGAAGATCCTATTGGCTGGATGAAAGGTTGGCTGAACACCAAGAACCAGCAAGTAGCTCCGCAAGAAGCACAGATTACCAACTATCGTGTTGGTGCAACCTCTCAGGCTAACCCGGACGATCTGTCTGACGAATTTGGAGAGTTCCTGTAATGATTACAGCTTTATACGCAATGCGAGTTGATGGAGCCTTCGGGATTTTTAATCCGGCTACACTGGACGCCTACGGGGAACTTCCCTGGGGCTCCATTCCCGAGGAGCTAGAACAGTTCTACAAAATCCTGGATACCTACCAGGTTGTTATCCTGGGCCATAATACTTACACAACGGCCCCTCCACGACTGAAAAAGGCACTGGAGAAGAAATCCATGGTGTACGTAGTAGGTTCGGTATCTCCAATTCTGATAAAAAACCCGCCTCGTAATGTGCGGTTTATCACCCACTTGGGTTCCAAAATTCGGGACTTCTGTAACGAAGTTGAGGTGGTCTGCATCGGAGGGAAAGCCTTGCTGGAAACTCTAGCAACTATGGGCTGTCTGGATGCGATTTATCGCTCCACCATTTATCCTAAGGCTGGTACAGTACCAGGCCTAGACCACATCATGTATCTGGAACACCCGATACTTACGTCCACTCCTCCGGATGCTGTAGTAACTCATGTAGCTTCTGGGGAAAATGAGCGCTATCGTTTTGTTATGGAAGGAGTCTATCTGTGATTCACTATATTAATGAAGGCAAACGCATTCTCGAAGAAGGTGTCTGGCTGGAGAACCCTCGAACGGGGGTTCGTTGTTTAACCGTAATAGGGTCAAACTTTGAATATGATGTACTCGGAAAGAAATTCCCACTTATCACGACCCGTAAAGCGTATGCCCTTCAGGCCATCATGGAGCTTATCGGATATCTGCGAGGATATGATTCCGCAGAGCAATTCCGTGCTATCGGCTGCAATACGTGGAACGCTAACGCCAACGAAAACGAGGCGTGGCTGGCCAACCCTAACAGAAAGGGAACCGACGATATGGGTAGAGTCTATGGGGTACAGGGCAGAACGTGGCTTCGACCGGATGGTTCCCACTTTGATCAACTCTATAAGATCTACGAGAATTTACGACGAGGCATTGATGACCGCGGAGAGATTCTCACCTTCTGGAACCCTGGCGAATTTGATCAAGGATGCTTACGACCGTGCATGCATACCCACCAGTTCTCGCTACTCAATGGAAATCTGTATCTCGACTCCTTCCAGAGATCCAATGACTTCCTATTGGGACAAGCCTTTAACATGGTCCAATGCTACACGTTCCTTGCGCTTATGGCCCAGATCACAGGGAACCGGGCAATCAGAGCAAACCAGCGCATAGTAAATATGCACATCTACGAGGATCAGTACAAGGTTCTCATGGAACATGGACAATTCGACCGCAAACCTTTCCCGGCCCCTCGTCTAGAGATCAACCCGGAAATAAAAACCCTAGAGGACGTACTCACCTGGGTTTCTAAGGACGACTTTAAAATCGTGGGGTATAAGTCTCATGACCCTATTGCCTATCCATTCACTGCGTGAGGACTTATGGGATTATTTAACAGACGCCCCAAAATAACCTTCTCCGAAAGGGAGGAGTCTCAGCTGAAGTTTCTGGTTCAATCCTCGGGGTTACACATAGATGTTATCCTAGGGATGGTAAAGTACAAGGGCATGGACGCACTAATGCGTCAGTTTGCCCCTAAACCACCTAAAGAAAACCCTCCAGCCAAGCGGGACTATAACAGTAATTTACTGGTTCCTCCAGCTAAGTTACTATAACTAAGGTGGCCTTCGGGCCACTTATATTAAAAATTCATTTGCAAACCACGTGAATTTCTAATATAATAGATTCATAAATTTGAGAGAGGAAATGAATATGTCTTTTACTGATGCAAAAGCAATGGCAGCTAAAGCCAAACGGGCAAATGATATAGCAGTGACTTCGGCTCGAAGAGCTATCATCTCCGCTATCGATGGAGCCGCTACTTCCGGTAAGACAGAAGTAGACTCCTATGCACTAAACGGCATAGCAGTCGCCCCGCGTCGTCAAATAATCCTTGATCTAGAACAGTCTGGATACGAGGTACGGGTAAATCAGGCTTTCGACCAGAGAGATACTGACTACATCACTATTAGCTGGGAGAACGCATAATGTTTCATGTTTATACTGATGGTGGTTGCCGCGGTAATACCCGTGGGGTAGACAACGTTGGTGCTTGGGCTATGGTAGTTTACAACTCCAGCGAAGAGCAAATCGGCACCAAGTCTGCTCCCAAACGCAACACAACTAATAATGAGATGGAGCTTCAAGCAGTTCTAGAGGCTCTGCTATGGTCTAACAAAAATCCTGGCCGACCAATGACAATCTACCTGGACTCGACCTACGTTAAGAATGGTTGTGAATCCTGGGTTTGGGGCTGGGAACGTAAAGGCTGGAAGAAGGCAGATGGTGATACACCTCTGAACTTAGACCAGTGGAAGTGGATTATCGACGAACTCAAGAAGTATCGTCTAAACCACAAGGAGATTCCAACCTTCGTTAAGGTTAAGGGCCACTCCGGTGTAGAGGGCAATGAGGCCGCAGATAACCTGCTAAATGTTCGCATGACCGAACTGGAAATGGAGGATATGTGATGTTGGAGAATTTACGCCGCTTAGTTAGTGAAATGAAGTATGAAGTGCTCCTGATGGAGCCTGGTGTGGATCGAGTAGTAATGAAACTGCGAATCGCACGTATGGAAGCCCAAATTTTTGAAGCGGAGTGGAAAGCTCTGAGGGGTGGAGATGAATTATAATGGCACCAGATTTGAGGGATTTGTTCCCAAACGTACCACAGTACCATCTAAATCTCCTAGACGTACTACTAAAAACGTCACAATCGGAGAACCGTCTACTCGTCTGCCACCTAAACCGCAGGCAAGGGAAATCCTGGATCCTGAGATGGCTGAAAGAGAACGAGCCGCTCTTAAAGAAATTGAGCGAAAGAAACTCTGTACAGCACCGGCATACAACAAAGGCGGGTACCAGTACATCAGCTCGGAAGAGCAAGCGAAGCACATCGGGCGGTAACAGGTACGAGTTTATCATCTTCGATGAGCTTGTAGATGAAAATGAAAAAACGCAGTTGCTAAACGCTAAAAAGTAACGTATAATAGATTCATAAATTAACGAAACCAATCAAAACAAAGGAAATAAATTATGGCTAAGCAGACCTCTAAAAAAGCAGTAGAAACCAAAGTTGCAACTTTTCCAAAAACTGAAGCGAATCGAAAAGCACGTCTGGAGCGTCATCTGCGTAAACATCCGACTGATACTCAAGCAGCATCAGCTGTAGGCAAACCGGCCCCGCGTCGTAAGAAGCCGGTAACTAAGGGTTCTACCTCTGGCTACGTCTCCAAGATCGTAGGTTGGAGTACGCCGGATAAGGCAGATACCAAAGAAGTCCTGCGCAAGACCCAGGGCCGTTTCGGTAGCGTCAAGCCGAATATCTTTGGCTGCGAATACAGCCGTGAGAATGTTCGCGCTCTGTGCTACGGCGTAGGTATTAAATTTACGGGCAAGGCAAATAAGCCCCGTAATCAAAAACGCAAACCCGCTAAGAAGGCATAATGCGAAATTTTGTAGCTAAAAACGATTTCAATCGTGCAGCGACACATAAGTCGGCCCTGGATTACTCTAGGGTCAACTCCCGGGAACTGATGGATTCGTGCTACGAAGAACTCGAAGATTGGGCGGCTGACTGGCCGTCTATGGAAGAAAACTGGGATGTGTCCGAAGATATGACTAAGCCACCACCGGAGGTGGCTTCTAAATGTGATAACACATCTAGAAGCAACTTTAATAACAAAGGAAACAATATGCAAAACTTACAAGACCGCTGGATTTCTGTTTGTGATATCGAATCCCTGGGAACTCCGGGAGATTGCAAGAGCACCTTTATCGCTATGCCGTCTTTCGCTTTCGTACTAATGAAAGATCTATCGTTAGATCCGTATATCGTTCTAGGCACCCCGAACATTGCCCAGCAGTTGGCCCTCGGTGCTAAGGTGTCCGCCGGAACTATTGCATTCTGGATGAATGAGGCTCGTTCGGGTAGTGCTCCGTCGCTGTCCATTATTGAAGCTCTGAACGCTAAAGACGGTGAGTCTACTGTTCTGGTATGCAACCCGACTCATGAGTCACCGGTATCCAAGCATACGTTCATGGATCTGATTTGCCCGTTCGTAGAGGCAAAGCAGGTAATCGAAGGTATTATCGACGAGCAGGGCATCGACACTCGTTCTCTGCGCCACTATGGTAATGGCCCGCAGTTCGACATGTCCATCTATGAAACAGTGGCAGCTCAGGCTAACGTCTTTTCTCCGTCTGATCCTGCAATCGTTCCGTGGAAATTCTGGGATATCTCTAGCGCCCGGAACCCGCGTGACTATTTCGAGGCTCTCGGAGGGGACTGGAAAGCGTTGGTACGTTGTGCTGAAATCTACGCACACGACGTAATCGAGCGTTACAACCTGATTCCTGAGGGGGTCTACCCGTCGAAACATGATCCGGTGTTTGACGCCCTGGTAGAAGCGTACTGTATTAAAACTATCGAATCGAAATTGAAAATTTGATTTGACTAAATGGCTGATTTCTTGATATACTATTATTCTTGAATCAAAGAGTAAAGGAGAAATAATGAAAGCAGCCATTCTAATGATCTCCATCCTCACTAGTTTCCATGCGCAGGCAAAGATTGATGCGCATGAGATAGAGTGCATAGCTAAAAATGCGTACTTTGAAGCTAGAGGGGAAGGAGTTAAAGGAATGACCGCAGTTGCACAAGTAACGAAAAATCGTGTTAACTATGGAAAATTCCCGTCCACATATTGTAAAGTAGTCTATCAACCAGGGCAGTTCAGCTGGGTTGGTAAAAAGAAACAGAAACTCGATCGTAAAGACGAAGAGTGGAAACAGGCTAAAGAGATAGCTAGACTAGTTTACTATATGGATCTTCCAGTAGATCCGACGAAGGGAGCTTTGTATTTTCACAGTAAAGATACTAAACCTTACTGGACAAAAGACAAGGACTTCAAAAGAACAAGTAAAATTGGCAACCATGTGTTCTATAAATTAAAATCTCAGTTGCCTAATGCTTAAAAAGTTGATATAATAGTTTCATAAATTAGAGAGAACAGCGGGCCGATTACGCTGAACTTGTTTTAATGTAAGACTCGTCGAGCATTAAGATTCGTTGAATAGAATCGGTGAGTTAAGAGTGATCACCTGACAAAGTTCGTGCATCCAGTCCGGATACCGGCCAGGGAGCGTATTGGACGGGCGTAGGTTAGAGATCTCTTGTAAAACTCGGGAGCTGTCCCGGAGTCTCGTAAACTCTTCTCCTGATTTATAGAAAATGGTGGAATCTCACTTTAACTTGTTCGACCAGAATGAAGCATGGTGCGTGGCCTGCCGGAGAGGTGGGGAGCTGAGCCTGAGAAACTCGTATAGCTCCCACACTGACCTGCCTAGGCTGCAAATTGGAGACATGTGTATAGCGTCTGGTGCTGGTTATTGCCACCATAGTGGGGTGTCGAAATCACTTATGTAGCAACACTGCCGTCCTAAGTTAATTGGTAGACTTCTGCACGCGGGGAGGCTATCCCCAGATGCGGAAAGTGCAGGTTCGAATCCTGCGGTCGGAAAGAGCTAGATAACTGATGGTTCTATTGGCGAACCACTCGCTGCTGGAGTACCTCCTCCCCTCCCAGGGAAAGACTTGGGAGACTCGCGGGAACGAAACAGCTAAACCACGAAGGACTAGGATGCTGATTTGGCTACCCTTACCTGATATATGCCCAAATCAAAAGAAGAACTTTAGGCGGTAGCCTAGATAGTGAAGTTTTTCCTCCACGAGGAGTCGTTTTTCAAGCTATCAAAACTTCACATCGAAAATTCGGAGGTGTGATTTTAACAGACCGCGTGGAGGATGGCTCTCCAGAAGTGCCAAAGCTAATCCTTAAATACGGCATGATGATCGTATGAACTTTGGCGAGGTGGGATCTCGCCTGATTCTAAGTGGGAAAGAGTATTCGGATAGCCGTTCGTACAAACGGTGGCTCCGAGACCTAAGTGGGACACGGTTGAGTATACAGCTCCGCGGAAGCTCGTATACCCTGTGTAAGCATGTGACAATGGAGTCATGACCGGAGTCACCCCGAGCGAAAGCATAACCACTATTTATAGCACCCTTACACAGGCTAGAAGTGCCCCTGTTTGGAGTGTGCCCTCGCCTAGACCGCATTAGCCGACGGATATCCGTTGGCCGGGATCTGGCAAGGTATATTAGTCACCTTGACTATAACTGGAAGATACGTCTGACAGAAGGGCCGCATAGCTTAAACAGGGGAAGGCCCCTACCTACTGGCGGTATCTTTAAGAGCTTTTACGAGAGTTCTTAAAGATACTAATTGACGAGGTCTATATGAACGATTTAAGTATGTTAACTAAGATACGCTCTGATATTCAGTCTATGGTCTCTCGTCGTAGTGAGCTGACTAAGGCTAAACAAATCATCAGTGGCGGTACGCAACAGCGCTTTACACTACGCGCTGGAGATCTTACGTTTGATCTGTGTGGAGAGCTGACCCGAAATTATACTTTCGAGATGAAACCCTGCTACGATATGGTGAAGCTGGGACTTACCAAAGCTCTAGACAAACAAATAGATCAGTGTACGGATGCAATCAAAACCCTAAATGTCCAGTTCGCTGCTGAATGTGATCGTCTCAAAAACTCTATTAAGGTCTAATAATGGTGGCATCTGTGCATACTCCTCCGTATGAACGTCCAGCACCTAATCTGACACCAGAACAGAAACAGCTAATCGCCAGGCGTACTCTAGAGTTTAAAGAGTCGCTGCATAAGAGCGTTGGCCGGTATTCTGAACAGGTTCACGATCTGGTTGTAAAAACGCTTAAACTTTATTAATGCTTCCTTAGCTCAGAGGATAGAGCAACGGTCTTCTAAACCGTGGGTCACAGGTTCGAATCCTGTAGGGAGTACCACTTTAATCGCTGCCCACACGTAATATTCAGTGGGCAGCGGTAAAAAGCCCGCAGGGCGCAGATTAAGATTGATTCTACAAAATTTTTCTTGCAATTTTGTCAGAAATTTTGTATAATAGTTCTTTAAATCAAAGAGAAAGTAGAGGATAAAATGGCTTACAAAATTGAATATTTAAAGAAAGGGGTTCTCACTGAGCTGGTTATCGATGCGAATATGGCTCGCAACGAGGGCACTAAATCCGTCTTCTATAAAGATGGTAGCGTAGCTCGTATGATCAATACAGAGGATATTCAGGATCTGTATGTGATCTCTGATGAAGAAGCAGGTTTCGTAAAAGATCCTGAGCCGGCTGAAGATACTCCAACTGAAGACACTCCGGTAGCGGATACCACTACTGAAGAACCTCCGGTGGAAGGCACCCCGGAAGACGAAGCAGCAGTATAACTAACTAAGGGCTAGAAATAGCCCTTCTCTGGTTCTCAAGCTCATTGGGTATGAGCGCCCGCCTCATAAGCGGAAGGTAGGCAGGTTCGAATCCTCCGGGAGCCACCAATTTCATAACAGGAGACTAAAATGTCTACTAAAAACGCAATCGTATCCTACGTGGATGATAGTGGTATCGTTCTAGAGTCCACAGTAACTGATATCAGCCCTAAACGTCTGCTCCACCGTGATGGGGATATTCTAGAAGTTCTTAATAAACGGTCTGAAACTATGCTGGTCATTCCGGTAAATCGTCTCCTCTCCATTAAAATCGTATGGGAGGGCTAATGGACGCTCAGTTACAAACCCAGTATTATATGCTTCTAGGCATGCTAGAGGACGCTGGCCCGACAGTCAGAGGGCACTATGAGCGTCACAAAGCAGCTTTTGAAGCCCTACTAAAAGAAGTTAATGAGAACGAAGGTGGTAAAGGCTCTGACTCCTATGCCGCATTCATTATCGCGCTACAAGTTTTCCTAATCAATCAACTCAAGTAATAGGCTAAATATGCTGAATATTAAACGTAAAGGTTTTTTCTACAAGTGGCTTAATTTCTCTTCCGCGTCTTTCACCTATCGGCTGAACGACAACAGAGTCACCTTGTGTAGCCTATTTTGGCACTCAGTGTGGTATTTCCTGCTACAGATTGGCGTAACTGCTATTGCTGTACTCTTCTCCTTGGGGATGGGAAGTATCTTATCTACGTTCTTGGGTCTCACCTTTGAGCTGGGAATTACCCCCTGGTACATGCTTGTAGGGCTAAGTCTAGCAGGACTATCTACGATAGTAGTGATTCTGCTTGCAGTGGCTGGGATCGGCTGGACTTGTGCTAAGATAGGGGTTCGGATTCAAGATTGGAACGAGAGCAAATCTTTCGAAAGGGCACAGAAAGAGTATAACGCTCGTGATGAAGAGCTGCGCTTCGGTAATATCTACCAGAAGATGCGAATCTATAAGAAGGACAAACTTTGTCCGCTCATTCGTGTAGACCACGGCGAGTAGTTTGCATAGTGACCTGCGTTGCCGGGTCACTACCAAAATACTTGAAAAATTCAATTGCTAAATGCTCTAGAATTTGAGATAATATTTATATTGAAAGGGAATAGCCAAGTGGTTACGGCATCGGCCTTTGACTCCGAGATCGGTAGGTTCAACTCCTCCTTCCCTTGCCAAATTTAAAAATGCTCCTGTCGTCTAAGCTGGTTAGGACACCACTCTTTCACAGTGGGAACACGGGTTCGAACCCCGTCGGGAGTACCAAATTTACTGAAAAATTCAGTTGCTAAATGCTTAACAAATTGATATAATATTTATATAGTTTGTTAAGGAATTAATCTGATACAGAGTCGGCACCAAAAAACACGCTTGCAGAGTAGAAACCCCAAGAGGGGCTTTGCAAGAATAGCGGAGTGACTCTCCGAAACGCCTGGTAAGCGTAGAGTGTATCGTATTTGTGAAGAGCGGGTATCCTTGCATGGCTAATTGCTCAGGGTATTACGCGCACCGGATTAATTGCCTTAACAAATTATTGGGGTCAGGGTCTGCTAGGAGTGGACACCTCGCTTGCACCGAGGATAGCAGCAGAGTTCGAATCTCTGTGACTCCACCAATTAAAGTTAGGAGTACGTATGGAAAAGGCAAATGAAAGCGAAAACTTCTTTAGAGAGGAAAATTTTGATGCTGTGGTAGACATGGTATTAGAAAGCTCTAGAGCCTCTTTTGCCCTGGAAGGTATCTGTATTTCTGACCAAAACTTTGAGAAGATTAAAAGTCTGATTAAAGAAAACTAATAAATGGGGATGTGGCGAAATTGGCAGCCGCGCTAGATTTAGGTTCTAGTGGTGAAATATCCGTGTGGGTTCGACCCCCTCCATCCCTACCAAATTTGATGTTCAGTGAAACCTACGGCTGGTGGAAACACTGTTTTAACAGGTTCGAATCCTGGCGGGGCTTAAACAGCCCGGTGTAGTCGAGGCATCATCTTATATTAACTGGAGAGTAGTGCTCATGGGAGCAAGCTGACTTGAAATCAGTCGCCATCGGAAACGGTGAGGGTTCGATTCCTTTATTCTCCGCCAAACAACTGGAAAGCTGGTGAAATGGTAGCCACGCATCACTGCTAATGATGAGTCCTTCAAGGGCATGAAGGTTCAAGTCCTTCGCTTTCCGCCAAACAATGGCCCGACGAGTAACGGTTGCCCCTTTCTAGAGAATTTTCTGGGCGAAAATCCAGAAGTAATCAACTAGTTGTAAGTGGGAAGAGTTTCTTAGGGCCACCAAATTTGAGTATCATTGATATTATAGGAGTCGTACGCTGGGACTACGTAGTACACTGAGTGTCCTATGCCCAGTACGCGGTCTAACCAAATACGGTGTGCGATGTGCATTTTATTTGTGGAGGTCTGATCAGCCCTCGATGGTACTCAAATTTGGTGAGCGAAAAGAAAGCCATAGGCTAACGCTCTACACGATACAGTCAACTCCACCACTCGTAGCCTATACGAATTATGTTCTTGACGAATTAGGTAGATGTATTGTATGTGGCAACACATATAAGCCAAGACTTATTTGGGATATTATCATAACTGGATAATGACCTCGATTGTGGATCGAGTCTATCTTGGTTCGAATCCAAGATATCCCTCCAGATTACTGCACCATTAGTTTAATGGATAGAATATAGAGCTACGAACTCTATGGTTGAGGTTCGATTCCTCGATGGTGTACCATAAAATCTCTGCTGAGAGTGACGAGGTTAGCCCTCCGGGTCACATCCCTCTTCTAGCCGCTTCCCATAAATGCAAGCATTTATGTTCTGGCCCTAGACACAACGTTGTACTCAGCAGAGTGCGCATAATTGGGGTATAGCTCAGTAGGTAGAGCGGAGGTCTCTGAAGCCTTAGGTCACAAGTTCGATTCTTGTTGCCCCTGCCAATTGCACCGTAGAGGAGAGGCCGTCCTCGCCAGTCTCATAAGCTGGAGATCGCAAGTTCGAATCTTGCCGGAGCATCCAATTCTAGGAGAAGATGATGAAAATCTCTTTCACAGAACGAGTACTAGGTACTGGAGTAATGCTAATCACTTCCTGGGATGGCGATAACTGGTGTAACGTGACAGGCTTACGCAAGTCAGAACAAACACCAGAGAACATTGCTAAAATCAAGAAACGAATGGCAGAGGCTGCTAGACGTCCAGGAGCACCACGAAACGGTAAACGTTGAGGTAATCATGATTCGCTATCAAGGTATGTTAATTAATACCCACACAAAAGAGATCGTATTTTGGGCACCGGCTTTTCATGACACGTACAAGGAAGCTGAGGAAGATGCTAGAATAGCTCAAATACACCAGGACGAGGAAATCTGCGTCCGTCAGCAAGAACAATAATGCTCTGATAGTTCAGTTGGTTAGAACAGGCGACCGATAATCGCCAAACACTGGTTCGAGTCCAGTTCGGAGTACCAAATAAGGTCAGTTGGCAGAGATGGTTTATGCACTCGCTTCATACGTGAGACTACAGTGGTTCGAGTCCACTATTGACCACCAAATACTTGCTTAGCTCAATCGGGAGAGCATCGTCTTTACACGGCGAGGGTAGCTGGTTCGAAACCAGCAGCAAGTACCAATTTACAGTGAGACTTCGGTCAGGGCCGTCAAACGTCCGAGAAGCTGTAATTTCTGATGGGGACGATCCCAGATTCGTAAGAATACCCCATCCTTACCTTTACAGGTTTTAGCGCAATGCTGAGTAAAAGTCTAGGGAATCTGGGATGAGGGGCTGAGAGAAATCTCACACAACCATCCCACTCCATGCCGTCCAGGAGTATAAATGTCGAATCTAGGGACTTAGACGGTCATTGCCCTAGCGCGTTAATGCCGTGCCGGAATCGGTATACGGGGCTTCCTAAAGGGCGTAAGCAGAACATCCACTCTGCATAAGATACCCGAAAACGAGGCTGAGATAAATGGTCTATCTTGTGAAGGTTCGATCCCTTCCGGGGTTAGCGTGTAGTGGGGCTAATCAATCCCCACGTTAAACGTTCAAGTTAAGATTTGTTAGTTGCAGAAACGGGGAGGCTATCAACCTTCAGTCCCTGAAAGCTCTCAGCGCTTGGAACTCTTTCGTCCGTAAGGAATAGATCCCCTTTCGCTTTGACTCGCAAACTTCAAACCAAGTGTAACTAACAGCTGCAAGCCTGGATTACCGCTCTTCGGAGCGGATAATTCAAAAATTCATTTGCTAAACGCTCTTATAATTGCTATAATAGATTCATAAATTAATGAGAGGAGTTAGCAAATGTCAAAGGTTACTGCAACAGGTATTGAATCCGCACTGGTTCTTAATTGGGACGGATGGGATGGTGATCATGAGTGGATGGTGTTCTATAACTGCGAGCTTCAGCCGGAGTTATGGACTAAACTTACTGACGAGCACGCTATGCCATACGGTAATATTGATGTGGAAGTCTACCTTCCAAAACTGGTCGGGACAGTAATGGTTCACGACGGTATGAACGAAATCTTCCGTAAAAGCATTAAACTGGTAGTCTCTACCGGCGACTTTATCTAATAATCAATCGAGGAAATATCATGTTTACACGACCAACTAATGGAAATTCTGCTGTAGTCCGCCTGATGATTGTACAGGATAACCTGTCCAATAACATCGAGTCTCTAGACCGCCGTATTGAAGAGTACCGCACTGAACTGCTGGCTCTGATGCGCGAACGCGAGGCCAAGATCGAAGAACAGCTAGAAGTCTGTGAAGCGATCGATCGTCTGGTTGACGGAACCGCAGTGTTCATGGCGGAAGCTCCCGCAGAGCCTACCTTCACCCCGGTAGCACCAGCTGACATGCAGTACGCTATCCTGCCTTTCCATCTGGAAGAAGAAGATGGCGAAGGCCCGTCGCTGGAAGACGTTGTTCGCTTCCTGCTTGCCTCAGGTTTCCCGAACGGGGGTCGTTAATGGATTTTATCGTTGTTTGCGGAGCGAATACTGACTGCTTCGAACTGTTAAACGACGCCCTAGACAAGGTTGATGAACACATGCAGGAGGGTAGAACTCCCACGTTCATTGACCTGTCTCAAGGTAAAACTTACTTCTACCCGTCGCTTGACGTAGAACCTACAGTTCTGCCGATCTTCATGCACTCCCTCTCATGGGACGAAGAAGACGATTAATGAAAAATTCATTTGCCTAGTACCCTGAAATTTAGTATAATATTTATATTGAAACGAAAGAGGAAAAGCAAATGGAAGATGAAGTTAAGTTATACATTTGTTCCGATTGCGGTGAGTTAAGTGAATGCCATTGGGAGTGTCCGACATGTGAGTCAGACGATCTGATGGAGTACGAACCGGAATAACAAATTAAGCGGCTATGGTGTTCAGCGGTCAACATACCGGCCTGTCACGTCGGAGCCACGGGTTCGAATCCCGTTAGCCGCGCCAAATTCTCTCTGGGCTAAGAGAAATGACCGTCTAGAGGTATCCTCGGACACAAGGGTCAGCCCTAGTCACAATAAGTTAGCAAATATCTCGTTTCGACGGGGTATTTGAAGAGGTTCTCACGAGAGCTTCTTCAAATACGGGGGAATATTCTGTAAGTGGTAGCAGAGCGGTCTGTAAAATCGTTGCCATTGCGGCTCGGGGGGTTCGACTCCATCTTCCCCCACCAATTTTGACAATCAAAGAGATCCGGGTTCGAATCCCGCGTACGCAACAGGCGGCATAAAGGCCTTGTAGCTTAAATGGACGAAAGCGCTTTGGTTGTTAAATCTATTTGGGAGAGAAGCAGTAAGTGGTATAGGCGGTCGCCTGTTAAGCGAATGACAGTGAGTTCGAATCTCACCTCTCCCGCCAATTTTACTGAAAAGGTTATTTAATTAACCTAGGCACGCGTAGGAATACTGCCACCGCAATTGAAAGATGTGGCCCGGTTTGGAGAGGTATGCCGCTACACGCTACGGTGCTAACTCCGTCTAGGTGAAAATCCTAGTCAGTAATACAGTATTAGGGTAAGAACAGCGATTTAGGTTGCGGTGAAGCGTTAGCAATCGGTGGAACTCCGGTGCGCCCTAATTAAACAATGCATCATTGGCCGAGTGACTAGGCAGAGGCTTGCAAACCCTCGAAGCATGGTTAAAATCCATGATGGTGCTCCAAATCGAGGTACTTATGAAAGATAAAGATTACGTGGTAACAGTAGACGTAAGGGGGTTTAACTTCTACGTCTCCACTATGGGCGAAGTTGCTGAGAAGTATAACTTAAATATCTTTCAATTATCTCATCTCCGCAATACGGGGGAGTTACAGCTCTTTAACGGTGCAGTAACAATAACATATCCATAGATCGCTAGCTCAATGGTTAGAGCACTCGCCTTTTAAGCGATAGGTTCCGGGTTCGAGTCCCGGGCGGTCTACCACATTATGGGACTTCAGCTAATCGGTTAAGCATCATGGGTAGCAGGGAATCCCGGTCTGTGAGGGGAGTAACACGTAGTCTCCCAAGTTCCACCAAACATCAGAGCAGCGTGATGTACTGCAAAGACCCAAAGACCGGGGTGGACTTCTTGATTCAAAGGAGCAGGCATGAATTATGCAACTGTAGCTCAGCGAGGTGAGAGCACTGGTTTGAAAGTCCAGGGGTCGTTCGTTCAAATCGAACCGGTTGCACCAAATTAATAGTATCAATAGCTTATGGAGCTGAATAGTCCTAAAGCTCATGGTAAAGCAGCTGGCCGTTAATGAGCAGACTTGGAAACGTCTGGTGATCTCTAGGTTAGCTGGTGCGTTGGTTCGAATCCAACTGATACTTCCAAATCCCAAGTAGCCCGTTACAGACTCTCTGATTAAACTCAGACAAGTCGGTGATGGGTGACAGGATAAAATAAGCCACCGATTTCCGGCCGTTTGACGTGGTAAAGTCCTCCAGTCAAGAAGAATTTCTGCGTGCAGAAATCACTGAAAGCAATGGGGCAGACAACTTGAGATAGATTGCCTATAACATCTCAAGTAGTGGCATCGACTGAGGGTGGCAATATCCCGAAAGTTCTAAAATTCATTTGCTAAACGCTCTTATTTATAATATAATATTTATATAAATTAATGAGAGGGCTTACCTAATGAATCAAAAAATTCTTATGCGATATAATCCACGAGCTTTATGGTTCCGCTGGGAAGTGATTGTATCGTACCAGATACGAGTGCGTAACGGTGATCCTGAGAACAACATTATCGTGCTGGAGACATTCTCTAATAGAGATGCGGCAGTTAAGTTCCTGAACACCATCGACAATACTTTAATCAAGGTATATTAATAATGGATATCTTTACTACTCCTGCTATCAACTTGGTCGGTGTCGGCCTATTCCAGGCAACGGTCTATCGTATTGATGACAGCACTGACGTTGTAACGTTCATTGTACCGGAGTTCTTCCTTGAGAAGTTCTTTGAAGAGTTTGAGCAATTCCGTGAAGAGCATGATGCTTACTCCAATATGGAAGATCTAGCAGCGATGTTCCCAACTGTATACGGCTACATCTTTGAAGGCAATGATCTGCTTTTGGATAAGTCAGAGCTGGTGGAACTCAACTGGGGCATTAGCTTTGAAGTGGGCTCTCCGTTCCCGCGGTATTTCCAAGGTCTGGAGATTCGATAATGGGCGGCTACTCTAATTTCATCGAGAATTACATTAATTCCGTAGATTCCTGGAATCAGGAAACTCTAGTGGTAGTGCTTAAAGAGAGATTCAATATCTCTACTCTAGAAGCCTTAGAGGCTATAGAAGCCTACCTGGATAACGATTAACACCCACTTGGTCCAATCTGGTAGAGGCATGAGGCTTAAGACTTCAGGGTTCCCGGTTCGAGTCCGGGAGTGGGTACCAAATTGAAGGATCTTATGAGGCATTTTAATAGGCTTAAAGCTAAAGAACCTAAGCGCACTCAGCAATGGTGCGGATGTGACAGGCAAATAGTTGAATTAGGGCAAAAATGTAAAGTATGCGGAGTAAGGTTTATAAAAGTTAAACAAAGATTTAAATACTAGAGATGATTGGTAGGTTCTAAAACTGCTCTAGTAATCATAGTTTTTCCCCTTAGCTCAGTCTGGCAGAGCGGGCGCTTTGGGAGCGTCAGGTCAAGTGTTCAAATCACTTAGGGGAGACCAATCTTGCCTCAATAGCTCAGCCGGGAGAGCAACCGCCTTGTAAGCGGTAGGTCGTGGGTTCGATTCCTACTTGGGGCACCATTTTCGCTGGTTATGGTTACAGTGTGATTAAGTTTACATTGTCGTTAAATTCCGGTTCAATTCCGGAAGCCAGCACCATAAATATTACGGCAGGTAATAACCCCCCTATGAAATTTAGAGTTCTTAAAATAGAAGATGTTATGTGTGACAGATTCTACGGCTCCATATTCTCTGGTGGCTGTAGTTGTAAGTAATCTATCTAATGACCTTCTGTAGATGTAAAATAAATATGAAGGGTCGATGCTCGCGGCTACCGACAGATCGTAATGATCAAGTAGTAGTCTGAGGTGAAGAGACTAGCCCATTAATTCCGCGACTAACTGTACGGGTTACAGCGTCCGCCTTCCAAGCGGTACTGAGTGGGGTTCGATTCCCCCTAGTCGCTCCAAATTCGGTAAAATGACCGTCCCCTGACGTTACGGGGAATTAAACAAGGAACTGGGAGCCGGTAAGGCCATTTTATCGATACTACTTGAGAGGTACAACAATGAAAGCCTTTGATGCAGAACTAGTGTTCTCACTTTTAGCTGAGATGGAAGCCTGCGTAGATCGTGTACGTGCGCTACGTCTTAGTATGTTTAGCTCTTAACTTATTCGCTGTTCTAGAGCCAATGTAGTCCGGGGTGCCGACGTCTGCCCGGAACTCGACTCTATAATAGTTAGGACGTCACTTAACAGCCAGAGATGGCAAACTATAGGAGAAGCAAATGTTAACAGTTAAAGTAATGTCACCTAACGGTGGCGAAGAAATTCACGATGGTTCAAGCGTTGGGTTTAATCCTAAGCAGAAGAGCATCTCTATTGCTGGTCTTGATCAGCATATCTTCCTGAAAGAAGATGAGGTAGCCTACGTTATGAATCAGAATGGTAAGACAGTATCTGTCTACCACGGTAGCTAATTTTATTCCCCGAGTGTTACTGGACAGCACGCCGGTCTCCAAAACCGTGCAGTAGGAGTTCGAGTCTCCTGGGGTTTGCCAGTTTAAAGGAGTGATCATGATCACTTATAGCACCAATTTTATGGGGCCAATCTCCAACAATTGGTACATTCGTATGAGTATTCCGTATACGGAAGTAACCGAGCCTAATCGTTTTGCAGAGGGAGGACAACTAACTCGCAAAGTGTTTGCCAAACGATATGCCGGTGGTCGCATTGACGTTCGTGGTACTGATGACTATTTCGGCCAGGAAATCGGTGTTCCGATTATGGAGGCCGAGTCTTGGAATGAACTCCAACAGTTTCTCTGGACATTCTCGTCCGATAAGGTTCTGACACTAGAGCAAATCGTACAGGCTCTAGAGGACGAGACAGGTTTTCGCATTGTTTGGTTTAAGGAGCCAGCATGTACATAGATCGCAACCAACTGTTCAAGTTCCTAGAACTTGACCTTCGTTGGCCTCTATCAGTCAATCCGGGACGAGCTACTGGCAAGACGTTTGAGGCTATTAATACAGCCTATGAGTTTGCAGTATTTAAAGGCATTCAAGCGGTATACGTAGCATCCGGCGTCCGTGAGATGGCACGCCTAGAGAAGAAGTATAGTGAGCTTCAACCTCACGTTAAAATTACAACGTATAGCATGCTAGAAACCTATCGCATAGGTCGTCGATTCAGCTGCATCATGTTTGACGAGCCTAGCTTGGCTATTAAGCATAACGTAAACAGTTACGTCTCTCGTATAGCCAGAGAAAACCAGTGTCCTGTAATTATTTTTGGAGAGTAAAGTGGAACAAGAATTTCAAGTCTTCGTAGACGCCTCTAAGAGAGTTTTATTTATACAGGCTACGGATGAAGGCCACGGCCTGCAACTTTCCTTCGACTCTCTGGAGCAAATAAACCAGATTGTTCTGAGAGCACAAAAATCCTTAGAAAAGAACACTGAGGCACCTCCTGACCTCTAAACAAAAGCCCCTTGTCTCTTTGAGCGAGGGGCTTTTTCTTTATAAATTCACTTGCAAAAATGCCAATTTTCCCGTATAATAGATTTATAAATTGATGAGAGAGGTTTCCAAGATGAAAGTAACAATGGAAAACACAGAAGAGTTTATCGCTATCTGTACTGCTTATGCGGATACACTTCCACCTGAGGGTATGGACGATCATACAATGCAGTTAGTGGCGGATATCTACAGGTTAGCAGAATTAGCGAAAGAACAACACAACAGGCTGGTATACGTCAAAGAACGCCTCGAAATGATGGATAAGGAGTAATCAATGAACGAACTCAATGAACTGAATGAATTGCATTACGCCGAACGTGCTATTGACGAGCTGGATTTCGCTGGCGGTTATTATACCCGACATGTCAACGCAATGACCGCGGAAGGACTTAATAGTAAGTCTGCAATCGCCGCCGAATTAGCAGTCCGTGACTTTGTTATCGATAGCCTCCAGAAGACTATTAGCAACTTGAGCGAAAATAACAAAGCTGCTCTGGAAGCCCTGGATAAGCTGTCTAATCATCTTCTTGCATTGGGGATCAAATAATGAACAAGCAATCTTTACGCGGTATCCGAGTCTTTCGTTCTAGCCTTGTTGATTCCTTCTACATCTGGGGCAAGGCAACACGACGCAGTGTAGAGCAAGCTCTAGACGGTACGTTCTATGATTGGCGAGAAAAAGAGCGAAACCCCGTATTCAACCGCCCAGGGCTGTATCACGATCGTGTGTCTAAGACGGCGTGGTACGAAATTGAAGTAACTCCTGGCGTTATTCGGGCATTCTATACGGATTGGGAGCACGAAAAGTGGGTTTGGGACAATCAGATTGCTCCCGGTGATCGTATTATGAACTACGCTGAATATAAAGAAATGAAGCGCATGTTCGAGCTATACGATGTTCCTAGGCTATCTCGCCCGGCAATCTTTATTGCCAGCCAAGAATACTGGCATAACGTTCGTATGAAGCGTGATTTCAACAAGCACCACCTGCGCTATGAGAAAGAACACGGCACACTGCGTGAACGCGTGACCAAGAGAAAAGCCGAACTGCGTGAAAAACGCCTGGAGAAGAAATATGGTGAAAGCTAGTCTATTACGCTTCACTCCTGGAGTTGGCCTCCAGTATAAAATTGTTGGGGGCCACAAGTTCCAATACTTCACCCCGGGTAAGCTCTACTTCGTCGAGCTACACGATAGTAGAGCAGGCTACAAATTACGAAGCGACGCAAATGAGGGCATTTGGGTGAGCTTCACACAAGTTAAACGCTGGTTTACAGTTGAAGGATATAATGATTATGAGTAAAGTTGTATATTTCGTAAAATGCTGCCGTGACACCCTGGAATTGGTCGACCACAAAATGCAGACCTGTAAATGCGGTGCATCTTCGGTAGATGGTGTTGCCGGAGCCTACGTCCGTTTTCTAGGCGACAAAAGTAACTTCATGCGTCTGAATGAGTTCCAGCTCGAAGTTGAAAAGAACCGACCGGCTCTAGAGGCAGAGGCCGAGCGTCTCAAAGATTTCGATGGGAACATCGTAGCATATAACATGGTAAGCGGTAAAGACTTCTGGTCTGAACTGGCTGAAAAACTTAACATGCCGCGGCAGGCGGCTAAGGCTTTATATCATGGCTTCAACTACTCGCCACGTTGGAATTAAGTTTTCCAACAGCAACAGAACTTATGTTTACCGAGTACCTAGTTATTGGAAATACTCCCCGGAGATAGGTGATGTAGTAGTCATACCGGGGAACGTTATGTTTAATAATCCTCGTCGCGCCAAAGTAGTAGAAGTGCATGGTATGTATGGTAAGCCAGAGTATAAAGAGAGAAAAAATATCTCTTATGTAGAGCTCCATGATTATTTGCCGAAGGAGGAACGCAATGGACGATAAAATTGCTCGGGAAGCAATAGAACTTGTTCGTAAACGACTGGAAGAACGCAATGTCGAGGTGCCGAAAATAATGCTTATTGGTTACGGCGGGATCGGCGGATTTCCCAGCTTCACTGATCTAGAAAGAATGGAACGAGAGTCCCAAGCCAGCTTTCTAGAGTTAGAATCCTACGCTCGGGAAATGGAACACGAACATCCGATTGGTAATAACTTTATGCCACGTAGCTCCCGCCAGGAGGTTACTCACGGCAAGACTAATTCCTGGCCCACTCCGAAACGCAGAGGTAGAAAATGATTAGTACAGGTCTTGGATACTCTCACGAAGAATTGTGCAAAATGGTTGAAAGCGCTCCGTTTATTAAGAAGTTAGTCGAAGAGCAACGACCAGTGTGTTTACATGCAGCATGTACCAAATGTCATGGTACTGGTGTAGATAAGAACGGCAAGATGTGCGTACACGCACTATCCTGCCCGTGTCCTAAGTGTAGCTGGAGTTCATAAATGAAAAATTCAGTTGCACTGTAGGCGATTTTTCGATATAATAGTTACATAAATTGATAGGGAGAGCTTCATGAGCAAACTAAGTATTGAAAGCATTATCCGCCCGTTAATGCACGGGTATGTACAAGGTTCCTGTGTAAGCGAAACTGAAGCTCTCAATGTTATCGAAGAAGAGCTGGTGGCTAACGGGTATAACCTTCACGAAGGTGTTATCGAGGATCTCTTCTGGCAGACCGTGGAAGATATGGAGATCTTTCGGTGCGTGAATTGTGGGTGGTGGTGTCCTGCCTTTGAAAGGGCGGAGAACCAAATAGAGGAAATCTGCCGGGACTGCGAGCCAGACCTCGAAGGTGAAGTGGATGAACAAGATAACGAAGGTGAAGACTATGAGTAAGCGTTCAATTGCAGCAATCATCGTATTCAGTATGATGTACTCTGGAGTATCTCTGGCCGCAGAGCGTAACAAAGTAGAGATCTCTGATAACGGGCGGGTTCGTGTAACAACGAATGGGATTACTAAAGAAGCTGGTAAGTTTCGTAAATCTGAAACCCGTTTTGGGGAAACTAAAATCTACACGAATAAAACCTACGGCAAGCCAGCTGTAACGCTGGACCGCTATGGTCGTCAGGTAGAAGACGAGGATGATAGCGATGAGTAATCTTCACCCCAAACTTCAAGAGACCCTAGACTGGATTAATGAGGAATGCGCCTTCGAGGAAGCTCCTTACTGTGTCTGGGCAAGAGCCGGGGCAGTACCCTCGGAGTGGTGTACTGTGTTTGATTCTCGTTACCGGATAACCGTTGAACTAAGTCTAAAAGAGGACAAAGTATACGCTAAAGCCTCTATGACCGCGCTAGGATTATCCGGGTTCGTGGAGATGCAAGAGCTTTGTATGCCTAACTCCCACCTTCGGGTACAGATCGAGCAGTTGGCAACAATTCGTTTAATGTTGCCAGAAGATAACATTAATGACCATTTCCATAAGGTTATTGAAAATGAGTACAAACTACGGCGGCAACGTCGCAAAGCACGACGGGAAGTAGAAAAGACTCGGATGATGTGTAACATGAATCCACATGTATAACGGTAGGGCCGTTATAGGAGTCACCTTCCTGTTCCTATCCGGAGTCGTGCCCGCGATGAACGAAGTGGTGAGTTGGTCGCTGACCATTAACTAATTCAAAGACAAACTGAGGAAGCAAAATGTTTACTTTATTTATACTGGCAGTATCAGCGTGGATGGCAGTTGGTATCAATCATGGTCTGGACTCTGCTAAGCTGCTGTCAGCTAAAGCCTTCGAGTTCCTGGCTAAGTTTGCCACCCGTAAAGATATCGAGGCCATCATCGCAAAAGGTGGTGCCAAAGATGCATCGAGTGTCCTGAAGTCCTTCGATAAGATCCTGGAGCTTCGTAACGGTAAGCATGCCGCAGAGCTACGCTGTATGAGTCGCAAGACCATCGGCAGACTGTGTAAGGCCATCTTCATCGTACAGGGGGCGTTGAAAGGCCCGTTCGCTAAGTATAAATCGGATAGTATCAAGCGAGCCAAGATCTTTAACGATTACTGTGTGGAACACCACCCGTTAAATCGCTAAATACCCAAGCCCGACATCGAAAGGTGTTGGGCTTTTCTTTTTTAAAAATTACTTGCACTCTCGCTTAAAATGTTGTATAATGGTTTTATAAATGAGAGGAGAACAAAGATGCGTATTATCTCTAAAGTTAAAGATGTATATGACCTGCAGGGCACCATGTACGACGCAGAACGCGTTTGGCACAGGGAAGAGATTAAGCAGGTTGTGAACGTGCCGGCAGATTTCGAACAGATCATTTTCTATGCTAATCTGTTTGAGACTGTGAAGAACGGTAAGTTTGGGGTCTACCAGGTGGGAACCCTAGAGATTCGTCCGGTATTGATTTGCGGTACTTTGCATTGGCTATATGGGTACCATACGTACCGCCCTAACGGGGGCAACACCTGGATTGGCTACCACTGTCAAACCTTTGAACTTGCCAAAGTTATCGAACTGATGGAAGAAGAGGGCTTATCCGTCCGTTTGGGTTGGGAAACTAATACAATCGAAAAGATTGACGCTTATGTGCGTAACGCAACTGCTACGGCTTCTGCGTTCCTAGAGACCTTCAACAAGCCCATTGCGATGGCGTGGGATGCTGCAAAGTCTAAGACAGACCCAACGGTTAATATTACCGTTAAAACTGATTTCAACTTCCATGCGGAAGATTTCCCGTGGCAGGAAATTGATCCAAACCTGTATCGCTGGCACCAGACCTTAGAATCATATATCTTCGGTGTGCTGGGTCAAGGGGAACCAAAGACCGAATCTACGTCTGATCGTGATCGGTTAATTGCTAAGGGCTTCGATGCTAAAGTTTCTTTCAGGAATATGGAGCGGTAAGACTGGAGCAATTCTGTTTCTGGCAATTGCAGCAGGCACCTTCGGGGGTGCCTACTACATTACCAATAAGCTAACAGATATGTCCAGTTCTTTACAGTCCCTATCAAACCGTAATGAACAACTAGAAAAGACAGTTGGTAATCTCCAAACAGAGATTCGAAATCGAGATCGCAACACCACTACCTACATAACCAACCTAGCCAAGAACCAGGAAGAGCTGGATGGACGTATTAATAAACTGGATGCAGCTAGAGCCAAAGAGGGCGTGGTTGCCGCTAAACCTAAACTTGCTACTAAGGTGGCAAAAGACAAAGTTAATGAGTTCCAGGAGAGACTTTCATGCGTAACTGGAAATATGGACTCCTGCTCTCGGCTGCAATTATCGCATCCGGGTGTGCAGAACGGCCAGACCCAAGTAGTACAGTAACGGGGATAGAGCCGCAACACCTACCGTGGCCAGCAAGCCTACAGACTTGCCCGTTTAATTTTGAGTTCATAAACGAAGAAGGGAAAGTGTATGTTCGCATACCTTACCAAGATTGGATCACAATGGGCAAATGTAATGAGCAGGTCTACACCTACATTGCCAATCTGACTGCATTAACGTGTACCTATCGCGTGTCACTTAATGAATATCGTTGCAAACCGTTCAATAAGGAAACAAAATGAAATACGTTTTAGGATTAGTTGGTGATGCCGGCGCAGGCAAAGACACCTTTGCCGACATGGCTAAGGTTTGGGCCTGGGAAGTCCTCGGTCCGGAGTATTCTATCAGTAAATTCAGTTTTGCAGCTCCAGTTTACGAACTCGCGGCTGTAATCCTTGGAGTCACGCCAGAAAAGCTGGCAGAGCGCAGGACAAAAGAGATTAAGCAGTGGTTTTGGGTGACTCAGGAAGCCCTTGAGCGTACTGCTAACGTCTGGAAGCGTTTTGGGATCGACAAGTACGCCGATTTCTCTTACGTTTGGCCTCAGTTTGAAGCGTCAGCGCTATATCCGTTGATTGCTAAGACTGCTCCAGACTTTTATCAGGGTCACGAGACCCCGCTGTACCCATTATACACGTCCCCTCGTAAAATGCTAGAATTTGTTGGCACGGAGTTAGGACGCGCTCTGGTGGATGAGAACTTGTGGTTAAATATTGTGGTCGATCGTATCACTGCTACCAAAGCTGACATTAGTATTATTTCTGATGTTCGTTTTGATAATGAAGCCGCTCTAGTTCGGAATTTCCCCGGTGCGCAGAACTCTAGTATTCTTAAAGTTCACGCCCCTAACAACATCCACGCTATTCAATCTACTCATGCCTCTGCTAGAGGTGTTGCATCGGAGTTTATTGATGATGTGGTCACAAATAACTTTGACGGACTGGAAAATTTCCGTAAAAATGTAAACGCGTTTTGCGACGAGAGGATTCTCTTTATATAAGGTAACAATATGGGACAAATTAATAACGTAGAGCAGAAAGGTGGCAATAAGACTACTAATTACTTCGCCTCCCTGGTGGCGACTAAGGCAGAGTATAATATTTACCACTATCATCTCGATGGGCCGATAGTCGATGTAGACTACTACCGCGACCTATCAGTCACTCTGGCAACTATGCAAGAGGGAGACACTCTTAATCTTTATATTAATAGTCCCGGCGGGTACGTTGATACAGCAGTTCAGCTGTGCAACCTTATCATGAACTGCCAGGGAACCGTTATTGGGCATCTGGTTGGGCCATCGGCATCCGCTGCTTGCTCAATCTTCCTAGCCTGCCACGGCTGGTTGGTGCACCCTTACGTTATGTTAATGGGTCATACCTATCGTGGTGCACACTATGGTAAGGGCAAGAACGAGATCCAGCACTATGCAGATCAGTTCAACTCATTCTTTGAGGATATGATGCTAGACCTGTACTATCCATTCTTCTCTCTAGAAGAGATCACTGAGATGATAGAGGGGGGTAAGGATATTTGGCTGACCTCCAAAGAGATCAACGAACGTGTAGATCGTATGGCTGCGCACCGAGAGCAAGAAGCTCGTAAGGCTGCGGGTCAATAAAACTAAGTAGGCCAGGGCTTTTTAGCTCTGGCCTTTTTCTTTATCTAAATTCTACTTGACATTTGTCCCAAAGTATGATCCGAGCAATAACTATAAAATTTTATTGCAACTTCCTCCAATAAAGGGTATAATTATAAATGGTTAGAGGAGGTTCTTAATGGATAAATTTATACAGTTGATATCGCTGTTACTACAAGAAGCGAAGGATCCAGCTTCTCTTCTTAAACGTTTGCTAACCTTACTGGTTGGTCTAGTTATCTACCTCTTTATAGCTAATACGAGTGAAGTCATGTCGTACTTAAAGACTTTCTCTACTTCGGCGGTCCTACAAGATGTTAAAGTACAACGCACACTAGAGTTTCCAAATGTGGCACGAGAGAAGGCAATGATCCTATTCTCACAGACTCGAGCTGATGCCGTCTTCGTGGTTAAATACAAGCCTGAGGCTATAAATGATTACCAAACTATCATAGCTTGGGAAAGCAACGTTCAGTTGGATAAATCCGATGTATCCGACAAAGCAGTTGACAAGACGTCTATGCTCTACCGAGCGCATTTAGACGGTCTGAACTTTGCAATTGATGCAAGGGAAAAACGAGGTTTATCGAAGTGGTCTGGAACGGGTTTGCCACCGTTCAAGAGTGCAAATTTCGAGTATGTGTACACGTGCCCATATTTTAACCTTAATAACATCTACGCTGGATATGTTGCCGTCGCGTGGGAGAAATACCCACTATTAGACGAAGACATGAGCATGTTTAATGACTATATGGCAAAAATCTGCGCATCGCCGCAGAGATCACTAGGGAGATCAATATGAGTTTCAGATTTGGAAACCGTAGTCTCCAGCAGCTCGATACTGTAGATCCTAAACTTAAGGCTCTGGCTATTCGTGCTCTGGAACTCTCACCACACGATTTTACCATCATTCAGGGCAGACGTACTGTACAACAGAGTGCCCAGAATATTGCCAATGGCACCTCATTTTTAAAAGACCCTAGCAAGTCTAAGCACGTTACGGGAAAGGCCATTGATTTCGCTCCGTATATCAATGGTAAGATTGACTGGAACGACTTAGAAGCATTTTGGGCTATTGTCGGTGCATTTAAAAAGGCCGCAAATGAAATGAACATCGCCGTTCGTTTCGGAGCGGATTGGAACAACTCTGGCGACTACCGTGATGAAATCCAACGCGGAACGTATGACGGCGGACACGTAGAGTTACTGTGACATTAAGGGGAGCTTTTAGGCTCCCCTTCTTTGTATGGGGCAAGCAAATAGGAGGTGGTTATGTTTGCAAGTTTAGTAACTATAATGCTACTCAAGATATTTCAATTTGGTATAGTATTCTTTTCCGCAACATGGATTTTAATACGCGGTGCCATTTATTTTCGCAGAACACGCTTAGCTAGGGTTGCTAGATGGCTCCTACATTTCGTATTTGGTATTTTTGGTGTGTTTCGCTGTCCATGTGAGAAAAAGAGAGGGACAGGGTTTTGCTGGCTCTGGTTAGGTCTAGAGAACTGCTTCTCATTGTCCTTGGCATTGTTATTCGGTATGATAGTCCTAGCTATAACGCTAGCATTTATACCGCTGATGTACGCAGGTGGGGTGACGTCTATCCTAACCCTTACTTCTCCTGTGTTGATGTACTCAGTCTACCCCATTACACTATTTTTCGTAAGACGAGGCAAGTACTGCGATTAATGAAAAATTCAATTGACTTTCTGCTCGATTTAGCGTATAATATATTTATAAATTCGAGAGAGGAGATACAAAATGTCGGACAGATTTTACACTCAAATGTGCGAGCATTTTAAAGTAGCTCCCTACGAGTTAAATATAGCTCTGCGGGATCGTGAGTCACCGGAGTTTAAGAAAATTGCTAAGAAATCGGAGGGTGTTATGTCCAACGGTAAGAAAATGACCCGAATTGACCTTAACAATGCGCTAACCGAACTGCTCGGCGTTAACATTGAGGGCCAGAAACTTTCTATGCCAACTTTAACCACTATTTTGGCAAAAGTCAAGGCAGGAGATGTTAAAAAAGTAGCAGTGCCTGAGGGTCGTCTGAAAAAGCCGTATCAGGAAGCTGTAATGGAAGCTTTCGGAGAAAAGCTAGACCTGGATACCGCAACCGTAAAAACAATGAAAACACTATTGGAGAGTATTAATAATGTCTAAGAAGATTGTATTCCTTAAAGGTTCTAACTGTGCCCCTTGTAAGCAGTTTGAACCTGTTTTTGATAAGCTCACCGCTGAGTTCAACCTGCCCGTTGAAAAACGCACGGACGACGTAGATTCCCTACGTAAGTTCGGCCTTCGCACTGTACCCGCAGTAGTCCTGGTGGATGTGGAGAACGGACGTGAAGAAGCACATCACATTCTGAGTGGTGCCACGCTTCGCTCTGCAGTAGTTAGTAAAGCTATCCAAGACTTTATCGACTACGTAGAAGAATAATACCTAACCCCGGCTCAATACGAGACCGGGGTTTTTTATTATTTGCTAAACGCTTAAAATTTTGATATAATATTTATATTGAATTGAGAGAGGATTACACAATGACTAAGCAAGCATATCTTATCCTGAATAACGGTTTTGCGGTAGGCACTACCTTCGTTGATCTGGGGTACACAAAAGAAGAGTGGCAAGCTCTCAGCCCCGAAGTAAAGACTCAGCTTGTTAATGAAGCCGCCTGGGAGTATGCAGAGGCTTACGTGGAAATGGTAGATGACGAATTAGTTATTGTCGTATCTCTAGGCGCTGTAGGTTGTGATGCTCACGTACATACAGACTTCCAGAGCGAAGAAGAGTGGGATGAGTTAGATCTAACCCACCAAAATGCTTTGATCAACGAAGCGTTCTGGGAAGTTGTTGACTGCTACGTTGCGTTCTGTAAGGACGATGATGAAGCCAACACCTGCACTAACTATGGCTATGAACACGACGATGTGGAGTGCTAAATGCAAAAATTCTCTAGAGACTGGTCTTCTGATATGGCCCGTAAAAATCGAGCTGCTGCCTACTATAATAAGAAAATACAGCTCGATAAGTTAATAAAGGGTATCACCTACAATGTAGAGAGGGGCTTTTCTGGCATAAAAGTAGATGCCAGGAGCTTGGACTACTCGTGCATACTGTGGGCTAAGCAGAATGGGTACGCATTTAAACGAATAGGCAATGAAATACTGATTGCCTGGGAACCCGAAGGTCTAGTGCAATACGTAATATACGACCCTTATCGAGGGGAATATGTAAGAGATCACAGGCAGCAGCCCACAGACTTTTCGCTGCCAAAACGTTACTATTTAGAGACGAGGTATTAATGAACGTTCATGAAACAGTTACCGTACCCGACAGTGCTAATATCTTCTTCATTGGAGATATTCATGGCGAGTACGATATGATGATGGATGCCCTGAAACTTGCCGGGTATGAAGAAGGTCGTGACTACGTGTTCTGCGTAGGGGATCTTATCGACCGTGGCCCGAAGAACTTACAGGTTCTAGCGAAGTTCCTGTACAACCCGAAATTCCGCTCTGTTCGTGGGAACCATGATGAATTCATGATCCAAGACGACTACGCCAACTGGATGTATAATGGTGGTAGCTGGACTATTACGGAAGGTTTCGATACGGACACCCTGAAAGGCATCGCAGAGGACATGGACAGCAAGATGCCGTACATGATGACCGTGGAGCACCGTGGCAAGCGTTACGGGGTAGTTCATGCTGGTATCCCTCTACGCTACCAGGCTCAAGGTATGGGTGTAACTGTACCGGTATGGGACGACATTGTGCATGAACACGAATCTACACCAGATTTACGTCGTTTGGGTGTACTGCTGTGGGATCGTGATGTAATCCAGGAAGTTGGGTTTAACCTGTATCGTAGTGGGGAAAAGCATCCGTACTTCGATCGCTACTCTAGCTTCTCCAAGGAGTGCGCAGTCGATGTTCCTGAAATCGGGGGAGTAGACTACACGTTTCATGGCCATACTGGTGTCCCGTTCCCAATTCGCTGGAAGAACCGCGTCTATTTAGACACAGGTGGCACCTTTAACGGTCGCATGACCGTGGCGTCGCCAGTTCTAGGTCAACTATACACATTTACCACAAATCGTGATGATCCCTGTGGTTCCGCTGACATTATTTAATAGGTGAAACATGAAACTTTTCGAAGATTTGGAAGAAGGTGAAGTATTCGTAGTTGCTGGTGGTTTCGAGTTGCAGAAATGTGTCGCAATGCTGGATAACGGCAATGCTGTGTTTACAGATGACGCGAATATCTCGGTTACTATTGCCCCGGACACTGAAACCTGGGAACCCAAAGAATTTTGGGAGATCCATAAAGATCGCCCAATGGACGATCTACTGGACGACATTCTATTCACTGCCTGAGGTAAATCATGAAACTCGAATCTCGCTATATTGTATTTAAGCAGTCAGATGCCGCTAAGTATCTAACCAGCACTGCTATTCGGGAGATAAACGACAGCCTATCACTTATCTTTAAAGGCCGAGAGGCTGACGGCAAGGTAGGATTCCCGAACTATATCGTTCTAGAGGAGGATTGGCCGGAGTATCCTATCGCTAAAGAAGCTCTAGAAGGACGTATCGTGCTGGAAGAGTTTAATAAAAGGGCGGAGAAGAAACGCGGGGCTAAGGCTGCAGAAGATCACTATAAGCAGCACCAATCTACCGAACTACTCCGGGGTATTTCTCCATTCTGTGCAGGGTGGAACGACTACATGAGAAGACTGGTAAGCGAGGAGTAACCATGTATACTGGAATGGGAAATGATATGGCCAAGATGTTTATTGGCCTCTTAATCCTAGCCGCATTAGTTGGTGCAGCAATTGTAGGCGGAATCTGGGCGCTCGTAGCATTTGTATTTTAAATTCAGTTGCTTCCGAGCCAATTTTTCTGTATAATAGCTTTATAAATTGATGAGGAAGCAAATATGAAAAACGCAATGATCGAACTGAATGCAAATATGGAATCCCTTCGCCACGCAGTTAACACCGCACGTGCTTCTTTTAACCTGCTGATGCGTGATGAAAGCATACCGCTGTCTGCTCGTGTCAAGGCATTTGAGGAGTTCGCCGATGAACTTCTTCATATGGGGGACTATCTCAGCGACTCCCCGTTTAACGAAGATCGCCGGGATTACCAACACGCTTACTGCAACCGTGGGGAAATAGTTTACCTGACCGATGTTCTGGAGAGTGTACTGGAGTACGCAGGCTCTTTCATGAAACTTCCCGAGGAGTGGGATGATGCTTCAAACGACTACGTCCTGGATGAGATTCAAAAGAACTGGCCAGAGGTCAAGAAGCTGGTAGAAGAGCACATTCATTCTGAAGTTTACGCTTACCGGATCGATTGGTAAAAAGTTTAAAAATTCACTTGCTAAGTAGTTAGAATTTCGGTATAATATACGCATAAATTAACGAAACGGACGGAAATCATTATGGCTAAGAACACTATCTCTTACACCACTGGTAAAACTGCTGACGAACAAGCTAACACCCTGACCAAAGACGAAATGGTTGCGGTACTGGTAATCCTGCTGGATATGGATGGGTTCGAAGGTCAGCTTGCTAAACTGTCTCTCCCGGCACTTCGTGCTCTGTACGAAGGTACTAACAAAAATGCTGCGGCCTACAACCTCGCTAAAAATGAAGCGCGTTGGGCCAAAGAACACCAGCAGGTTGCTGAACGTCGTGCTGAGAGCTTCGAACGTGACCTGAAACGTGAAAAGGCGAAGAAAAAGTAATGGTACTAGAAATTCTTTCCGGGCTGTTAATAGCAGCCCTCGTAACTGGAACGGGTCTGGCGGTTTGGGTATCAATACTGCGGGAAGCTAACCGCAGGATGAGATTGACCAATAACGGACTCCATGAAAAGTTGATGGATCAAGTACGAGACGCTGATGAATTCTCTGCTGCGGCTGAACGACTTTTAGTTCGCCTAGCGAAGATTGAAGAAATAATCGGCCAAGATTCCACAATGTCGAAGACAACCAAAATGCGGTTGATCACGGAGATTAAGAAATGATCTCACCAATTGTAGCAGCGCTTTACCTGGTAGTTGTTGGCTACCTGTCCGGGAAGTACCACGGCTTCGGTTTGAAAGGTACTATCAAGGCAGCAATGCTGGTTCCTCTGTATCCTCTGGCAATTCTGTTAACCGGGTACTACGCCTGTGTTTTGAGAATCTTTGGCCGGGGCAAAGTTAACTACGATAACTGCACAGCATTGCTGGACGATATTGAGAACACCATTAAGAAGGAAGAAAAATGAATCTTAACTCCAAAGAGCGTGATATTCTGTTAGAAGCTCTAGACCATTACTCTGACTTCGGTGGGGAAATGTCTGATAAAGAGTACGAGCTATTTGTAAACCTTCAGAGAAAAATCACCCAGGCAGAAAAGGACTCATGGCGTCCTTTGAGTGAGCTTCCTCCTCTAGGCTTGGCAATTGTGGTTCAGCGTGCTGATGGCGCTCCGTTTAACACTGTAATGGTTCGCAAGGATCTGGCAAAGTCCTACTCACCGGATATCATCACGCTGCACACTAAGATCACCGACGAACCTTTCGAGTTTAATACTCGTCACTATTACTGGAGACTGACCAATGCTTAATCAGCTTCGAATCTATAACTTCCTGGATTGCAACTTCCAGGTCTGGCGAGAACTCCCCAGCCGTTTCCTAGGCTGGGCATTGTTCCTCTCCGTGGTGGTTTCAGTCTTCCATAACGTCCCGGCGACGTTCTACATGGAAGCAATTCAACCAGTCACTGTATTCATTTACGAGATGTATCTCGTAGCAATTAACGGGTGGAAAGATGGCCGCATCAACTGAAGTTTTAAATCAATATTTCAATCGTGAGCACCAAGAGTTCAGCGATCTGTTCATCCAGATGTTTGTTAACGCTAATAACGCTCTGGACTATCGTTTCTTCAACGAGTTCCATGAGACCACGTTCAGTCATCAGGATATCAACTCCGCTCTGAAAGAACTCATTGGCTCCAAAGTGATACCGTTCCGACAGACTGCAAATGCAGAGACGCTAGAACTTAGCATGGTTTGGGGCTTATTCAAGAAAGCGTATGAGTTCGGTAAGTACCAGAACGCACGCTACTGGATCTACGAAGTGCTGCAGAACACAGCAGTTGTCCTACCTCGGCAAATGATGCTGGGCTGGATCGCTAAACAACGTCCTGAACGCAACGCAAAATCATTCGCACCAATTAACGACGGGAACTTATACCATGCAAGTGAAAAATTTGATGCTCCAAAATCCGTGGCTTGATCGCCTGGCGCAAGTAGAGAAGATGCTTCTGGTTGAAGGTCTGACCGAAGAAGACATTTGCCTGAACTCCTTCTATAACTGCAAAACGCATGTAATGCAGGCGTTAGACGAAGAGCGTGTTGAGCTGAGTAAGTTTATGGTGAACATCGCCACAGCTCAAGTCCACTGGCAAACTCAGGGCTTATCTGCCGACGATATCCTGAAACATACCCTGAATGCTATTGCAGAGTATGGTAAAGCTCGTGGTGAAGCACTTCTGGCTTCTAAGAAAGAGTTTGATAAATCGGAATCGATGCTGAAAATGGCAATCGATATCCATGTGGAAGGCATCGACGGCACTATTCACTAAGAGGGTGACAAATGGCTAAGAAACGCGTTGTGGTAAACTTCCTAGAGGAAGATTCTGGGGATTGCGAGTACGGTTGCTGGAATACTGGCTACGGTGTTGAGGTTATGGTGGACGGCAAATGTGTCCATCGTCAGGAAGCCTGGGCTACCTGTTGCGACAACAGCAGCGTAGACTTTGACGTGTTGGCCCATGTTCTTCAGGGCATCAAGACGAAGGAAGGCTACCCGGTTAACGCAGATCACATCGACTTTGGAGATCCTTCCGATTATCCAGAGGAGTTTCTGGATCTGTTCACCTAACAAAGAGGCCAGGGCTAATTGCTCTGGCCTTTCGTGGTTTCAACTATGGAAGAATTAAGACAGAAGATAAATCAAGAACTAGTATGGGAAGCTAAATCCTTCCCCATTAATCAATTCCTTAAACGCGACGGTTCGATCAACCATAATAAGATAAAGCAACTGAGGCCAGATTTCAGGCAAGATGCTAAGAACCTCATCTTTATTAACCGTGCTCTAGACGCTCATGGAGTATTCTTCGGATATGAGAAGCTAGTGTTTCACAGCTTAAATCAGCTGGTGGAGATATGGTGTCCAGACCATCAAGATTACTTCATGCAAACAGCTAGAAGTCACCTGGAAGGCAATGGTTGCCAAAAATGCAGACACCGCATGGTCACTAGAGTTACGGATTATGGAAGTTACACCGTGCCAGCATACTATCATAAATTTTCAATTGACGGAGACTCCATTATTTGGTATAATAACTCCAGTAAATTGATAAAACCTTTGGAGGTTAAAGATGAAATACGATTCCCTGAATAATCCGAGCACCAACTATCTGACAGACCAGTCAGTATCTGAGATCAAGTTTATGCCAAACGCAACCACAACAGGGTTGCATGGATTGCAAGCTGGAATCTCCTTCCGCTTCCGCAACCTGCGCTTTACGTTCGTAGGCGAAGAAGCTAAAATGATCTCTATAATTGACAAGGTTAAAGCAGTAAGCGAGCTGTCCGGTAGCGATACCGTTAAGTTCGAAGCATTAACCTCGTTACTGCTGACTAGTGGTGCCACGGTTGAGAAGTTTGAACTTATTCAGCCGCATGTTTCTGCATTGACTAACTCCAGAAATATCTGGGATCAAGCCAATGTCGAGAGTCTCATAAAATGGGATAGTGCTACAGAGTTCTACAACAAGTAAGAGGGCTAGGATATGTTATTCTGTACAGTTGATTTTGAAGAAGCTAACGAAACGTACATTGTCTACGGCATGTCTGAAAACAAAGTACGTATCCTCTGGAATCAGTTCCAAGTAGAAGTACCGGACGACATATCCAAGACTCCGAAAGACTTCTTTCATTTAATAGATGTTAAGGCAGTAAAAGCTCGTAAGAAGCTAACTCCTTATGCGTTCCCAGGTGCAATATTCGCCCATGAGTTAACAGCGTATACTAACGTGGTTCTCAAAAAGTCTCGACAGCACCCAGGCTATCTCACGATGTTAACCTATAAAGTCGGGTCGATTCACGAAGGTGAGCTGGTGGTTAGGGTAGATGCACGCTTGCAGCAAGAAGTCGAAGAAATGATTAGGCAGTGCCAAAATAAAGCTGAATTAAAACAAAGAGCACGCTTATTCGATATGGCAGCACCTAGCGAGGCAGTTGCCGCATATCATGGCTTTTATAAAGAAATAGCTGAATCCGATGAAGATTTCTTTATGTAAGAGGATAACACAATGAACGAGAAATATGAAGTATGGACTCCGGTTGGGGAGAATTGTAGCTATCTTCTTCGTACCCTGTGTACTCGGGAGGATGGCAAACCTTTCGCAGAGTACTTGAGCGAATGTCACGCTAAAGCCCAGCAGGACAACCCGCTATTCAAGATCAGGGGCGAGGATATCCTCAAAGTTAACGGCGTGCCGTACACGCCAGTGGACAGTTTCGCCGCTCTTCAGGTGTTTAATGAACACAGAGAGCGAGAGCACCGGAGGATGATGGATCGCTTGACAGGTAGAGAGCCGTTCTCACATCCTAGGTGGAATGAAGTAAGTTAAATAGGATGGCCACTGTCCTTTGAAAGTGGCAACGATAAGGTAAGTAAAATGTTTAATGAAATTAAAAAAGTAATGCACTTAAATGAAATGCTAACTTCTGCAACACGTGTTTGTGTCTTCAGTTATTACAACATTGAAAATGAGGATCTGTACGCAGAAGTACATCTAATCACCACCAACGGAGATGGACATTCCCGAGAGATTATTGATGTTACCTATACCGGAACACTAACCCCAGCAGACTGGGCTGCAGAAGGAGAATCTTTAGAAGAAAACTACCTGCTCTATGCATTGGTTAGCACAGTTAGACGTCTGGCCAAAGTTAAAGGCACCAATAAACGCATGTTTAAGGCATCCCTGGTGCAAGACTTCCAAGACGAGGCTCTACGCTTACTAGAGGATATGGTAGGTCAGTTGACACGTGAAGAAGCAATTAATCTCCTTTACGGAAAAGCCCTTAAAGCACCAGCAGGACGTGACCTATGAATCTAGAGAAGCTAAAGACTATATTCACCCTAGCTAAGGAGTCTAAAGGTAAAAACTTCTCAGAGCTAACGTTTGAGGAAAAATCCGCTGTGCTAATAGCCGGAGAGCTAAGACCAGCGGAGATGAAGAACGGCAAACCGGTCTACTCTAAAGATGCGAAGAAAACAACCTTAGCCCCAGGCTATGTGGACTTGAATAAAGTTCACAAGATGTATCCAGTTACTGAGAAGAAGTTCATGGTTAACTCTTTCCACGTTATAATGGATGAGCCATATCCGCATGATAAGGTGAAGACAGTTACGTGGCAACAGGCAGTAGAAGACTTCCCTAGCTATCACATTCCTAATGGAAAATGCCAGGATTATATCGATTTTCCACACCTCCAACGGGATGCTCAAAAGGTTGAGGACTGGAAAGATTACCAAGCCTCAGTTCTGGATATTGCTGTACAGATAACGAAGACGACAGTAAAACTCTCTAGGCAACTAAACCTTACCAAAGAAGATCTAGCGTTAATAGCATTAGTAAAAGAGAGATATTCGAAGATCAAGAAGATCGGGAATGCTCTCATGCTAGGAGATGCTGTCGAGTATTTGTATGATCATGACGAGCCTGGCGAGTTACCAAAAGGTTCGTTCGACATTAAAGAGTTAGACCACCTAGAGACTTCCCCGGAAGCATTGTACATCGCAATGTTAAGTCAAGGTAGATTCATAAGGAAAGATCAACTCTAAGCTAATCACGGGGACTCTCGCCAAGTCCCTGTCACTTTTTCAAACTCTTACAAAATGTTCTTGACAGTTATTTTGTGCCCGTGTTATAATAATCTCATAGATTACATACAATTCATAAATTTATGTAGCTAGGCACAGATTATCATGGCTAACTTTAGTAGCGCGGAGTTCCGAAGCGAGTACAAAGAGTGACCAGCCATACGATACAATCTGCACTGCCTAGCACGGCTACATCGGGAGAAATAGGGGGATCTATAACTAAAATAAAAGACACACTAAAGAAAACAAAGGAAACGTGGGAATGAACTCACGATTACTCACGTTTAAAAGTAGGTAATCCTTACACACCATCGTTTCGCGGCTCTAGGGTTGAACTCTAGTCATCTTTCTATACACCTGGTGACAGGGCGGTTCTTTCTACACACCTAAGGGGAGGGCGGTTATTTTCCAACCCAAAAACTACCCGCTAGCTGTCCAGAAACTCACACAATTCCACGAAGTTCCACACATCTCACGAAGTCCTCACACATCTCCCACATTAAAAACGCTAGCTGCCTAAGTCCTAAGCGTCACTCCACAAAGTTCTCACGAAGTTCCACACAAACCCACATCACTCGCCTAAGTTCTAAGCGTCACAAAATATCATCGGATTTGCACATATAAAAACTACTATCGGAAATGCACATATAAAAATCATCATCGGATATGCACATACTCAAACAGTTGTCGGATATGCACATTATTACTAACGAACGGTAGCTGTGGATCAAAATCTTCGATTCTGCAATTATAAAATATCTCCTGAAATTTCAAGCCTTTTTACACGGTGTGTCACCGTGAGTTCGCTTGTTTTTTAGAGCCACAGGAATTTTTTCTGTGTCAACCCCTTTACCCCCATTTAACTCATAAT
>OKVY01000022.1_pt1 | contig 134231 bp, 134 predicted proteins | sample 1606931 | NCBI WGS metagenome assembly OKVY01 (sample SAMN03281017, study PRJEB24777) | human gut metagenome | isolation source: fecal sample PR221 from 1 month old male Chinese infant, caesarean... | reverse complement strand
CAATTAAACTGGTTACTAAAATTGGAATATAAGTCAAAAAAGTATTTTGCCGTCTTATTCAATAATTATATGCTTGCATTTTTCTTTATTTTTTTCTAAATAGGATTTTTGAGTAACATCTCATAGAATAAAAAAGATTCGACAATACAAAAAGACAAACACCGAAAATGATGTTTGTCTTTATTCTGAATGAGATATCTCCCTTATCAAATGAAGTAAGTATACTCTTAATTTTACATATGTTTCTTAATTTATAAGCTCTATCAATTACCTAGAATCAGAATTCAAGAGCTATCCTTTTCTCTAATTAAACCTACTTTGGTAAATTAAATTAAACAGCCACTGAAGATTAATTAATGGTTTTGGTTGCTCATCAATCACAGGTTGAACGGTCTCTCTAATTTCTTTTAGGACTTTTCGTTGATTATATTTAATATTGTGATAACGTTTGTCAAAAGCATCTTGGATAGAAAAATTACGATTAAGAAGATAACTTTCACCTGAGTCCAGGAAAAAGAATAGAGTATCACCTGAAAGATCTAATACAGACGTTTTAGTTCCTTTTTCTCTAGTTATAGAATACGACCCATCATCATCATAGCTAATACCATCTATTTCCGGTGTATAGGCCCAACCCTTATTCTCCATCAGCATAATGATGTCCGGTTCTGTTCCCTCCTTATGAGGAATATGCTGAGCATAATAAACAGAGTTAGATTTTAAATTAATAAAGATAAATAGGCTCATTCCCAAGACTGTATATAACCCTATAATTAGTCCTACAAAGAGCACTAAAATATTTCTTTTTTGCTTTGTCATCTTCTCTTTCCTTTTCTCTAATTAAACCTACTTTGATAAATTAAATTAAACAACCACTGAAGATTGATTAATGGTTTTGATTGAGCATCAATCACAGGTTGAACAGTTTCTCTAATTTCTTTTTGGACTTTTCGTTGATTATACTTAATCTTGTGATAATGTTCGTCAAAAGCATCTTGGATAGAAAAATTACGATTTAAAAGATAGCCATCACCAGATGCCGAACTAAAATATAGAGTATCACCTGAAAGACCTAATATAGACGTTTTCGTTCCTTTATTTCTAGTTATAGCGTACATTCCATCATCATCATAGCTAATACCATCTATTTCCGGTGTATAAGCCCACCCCATATTCTCCATCAGCATAATGATGTCTGGCTCTGTCCCCTCCTTATGAGGAATATGCTGAGCATAATAAACAGAGTTAAATTTTAAATTAATAAAGGTAAATAGGCTCATTCCTAAGACTGTAACCAGCCCTATAATTAGTCCTATAAAAATCGCTAAAATATTTCTTTTTTGCATCCTTATCTTCTCTTTCTTTTTTTATCTCCAATCGAATTTTGACTGGATTAACAATAAACCATTGTACCGTATTTATCATAAGTCTTACAATTTAATGATTTATAATTGCTCTAACATTTGTTATGAATAAGAAAAAATCAAGTCTTTACAAATTTCTCCAACGCCTCTCCCCACTTTGTCAATCAAGCTAAACATGGTATAATAGTTAAGATTTTTATACTACTCATTTCTGGGCAGAAGTGGGCAGTAAATTTTAACAAACAAGGGCTAATCCCTTGATATGAAAGGAATCTAGAAAATATTATGATGAACATGCAAAACATGATGAAGCAAGCTCAAAAGCTTCAGAAACAAATGGAAAAAAGCCAAGCTGAGTTGGCTGCTACAACCTTCACTGGAAAATCAGCACAAGACTTGGTTGTTGCTGAATTAACTGGTGACAAAAAAGTGGTTAATATCACTTTTGCTGATGCTGTCGTGGATCCTGACGATGTGGAAACACTTCAAGATATGACTGTTCAAGCACTTAACGATGCTCTTGGACAAATTGACGAAGCGACTAAAAAGTCAATGGGTGCCTTTGCCAGTAAATTGCCATTCTAAAAAATGATAAGGAATCTCGCGGTTCCTTTTTTCTATTAACAATTCAGTCATAACATACAAAAGACTTGGACAAGTAATCCAAGTCTTTTTGTGATAGTCATACAAAAATTTTATTCTTCAACCAAAGCAAGACCTGACTGTGCGTCTTCTTCGTTGGCCAATTTATAGCGGTTCTTTTGACCTAAGTAGATGCTCGCCGAATTTAATGAACTTTCTAAAGTAGGGTAATTCACATCCTCATTCGCTGTTTGGGTAGGTACAGGTCCTGAAATTAATAGCTCATCATCATTCTTGACATAAATCTGGTATTCCCCAACTTCGCTAGTTTGAGCTAAAATCTCATTCAACAAGTCTGGGTTAAGCGTTTGAGCGACGCCATCAACCACTTGATTAGAGTCCTGCTTGTGCTCCGACGAATCCACTACTTCAGTGATAACGATGTAATCAGGTGTTTCCTCATCTGAAGTCTTAGATCCGTCAGTTTCTGGCTGTTTTTGTCCAGGTGTTTCTGGCTTCTTCGTATACTGAGCTTGCCCATCATGAGTCTTCAATTCCTCATCACTAACGGTTTGAACCTTAGTTTGATTGGCATCTAAATCAAGTTTTGGAGCTTCTTTAACGTCGGCTGAAGCTCCACTGGTACCCATGAATAGAGCTAGAGTCCCCAAAGTAGCAATCAAGCTGATTATTGCTTTGCCGATAAAACCATTATCTTTGTTCTTAATCATAAATCCCTCACTATTAGTTTGGTTAGCTCTAACTAGCTAACAACGAGTCCAATTTGCTGCTGTAGAAGGTAAAAGGTTGATTGAGCTGTTTGACCAACCCTTCACCCAGATAACAATCTTAGCATGCAAAACCCTTGATTTCAAGCATTTCTTTAATTTTTAAGCATTTTAAATAAATGACAACTTCATGTCTTAAAATTGATGACAATCTATTATCAGATTAGCTTTTTTACGCTATGCAAATGGTAATTTCTTTAAGTAGTACTTAGGGAAATAATACTTGTTTTTTAGACAGATTCTTCAAAAACCACTTTTGCTGACTCATCTCCCCCAAAATTTTATCGGATAGCAAAATTCTGTCCAAACACTTTCAATGTAACTATAAAATAGAATTCTTGTGTCAGGAAGTGGAGTTTTCAACATCCTAAAATAAGATTAGAAACTAAAACTCCTCAATTAGTTCAAAGAAAGCTAGAACAAAAGGATTTATAAACAATTTTATAAAACGCATCCCAATAAACAACTCATTCTAAAAATGTACATCCCTCATTTAGATATCACATTTTAAGGTAATCGCAACTTCTTTAAAAATAACTAACACAAAAAAACGATTACCAAAAGGCCCCTATTTCCCAATGAATAAATTAACCCTTATAGAAAATGTATCCTCCAAATTCAAAAAAATGACGGTATTCTGGATAGATCCGTGCTCGAAACTATGAAAAACTCTTTATTCATCATCGACTCTGACGCAAAAGCAGATTCCCTATGACAACCCTATTATGAAACATTTACCGACCTAAACTCTCCGACAATGATGTAAATTTGGAAAAACAGTAAATCTACTCAGTAAAAGACTAAAAATAACCTAACTTTATAACTATTTCACCAAATTTTCACCTCACTCAAAGCTCATCTAGAATAGGTTTTTCTCATGTGTAAACGCTTCACTCAAATTTCTGTCACATGTAAGAAAATCTTATCGTCTTTTAAACCTTTTTTTGCTACAAAACCTAGATATTCCAAGGAAAATCCGTTACAATAGAGTACGGAAAGATAGGTAATTATCAGCATCATTATTTTCGTATGAAAGGGAAATTCATGGCTTATATTCAAATGAAGCATAGCTATAAACGCTATAAAACCGGTGATCTGGAAATTATCGCAAACAACGACGTAAGCTTTGATATTGAAAAAGGGGAGCTTGTCGTCATTCTCGGTGCCTCTGGTGCAGGGAAATCAACCGTTCTTAACATCTTGGGTGGTATGGACACCAATGACGAAGGTCGCGTCATTATTGATGGTAAGGATATCTCTGAATACACAGCCAAAGAACTGACAACATATCGTCGTGAGGACGTTGGCTTTGTGTTCCAATTTTACAACTTAGTTTCAAACCTTACGGCCAGGGAAAACGTCGAACTAGCATCTGAAATCGTTCCAAACGCTAAAGATGCTACTCAAACACTCGTCGAAGTCGGTTTGGGAGACCGCTTAGACAACTTCCCATCACAACTATCTGGTGGGGAGCAACAGCGTGTTGCCATTGCACGCGCCGTTGCCAAAAATCCAAAGATTCTTCTTTGTGATGAACCAACAGGGGCTCTGGATTATCAAACAGGGAAACAAATCCTGACCCTCCTTCAAGAAATGGCTCGCAAACAGGGAACAACTGTTATTATCGTGACCCATAATGCTTCTCTAGCTCCAATTGCCGATCGTGTCATTCGAATGCACGATGCCAAGATTAAGAGTGTGGAACTTAATCCTAATCCACAAAAAATCGAGGACTTGGAATACTAGAAAGGAGCACCGTCATGAAAAAAACAACTTATTGGAAAGATGTTTGGCGAACCTTTGTAGCTTCTAAAGGGCGTATGCTCTCTATTGCCTTACTTATGGCACTGGGATCCTTTGCCTTGATTGGTCTTAAAGTAACTTCTCCTAATATGAAAAAAACTGGGGAACACTTCTTCAAGACGCATCAAACAGCTGACTTGAGCTTAATCAGCACTTACAGTATCAACCAAACCGATCAGGACCTTCTCAATTCGATTAAGAAAAAGAATGTAGACATCGAATATGGTTATTTCAAAGATGCTGTCATCAAGGGGAAGAATACGGCATTTCGTATTTTCTCTAAACCTAAGAAAATCTCTACTTACGACCTTATTGAGGGGAAACTTCCTACTAAGGACGGGGAAATCGCTCTTTCCTCAACCTATAAAGAAGAATATAGCGTCGGAGATAAGATTAACTTTTCTGAGCCAGTAGATAGCTCAGGGCAAAAACAATTAAAGGAACAAACATATACCATTACTGGTTTTGTTAATTCCTCTGAACTTCTCTCTAGGAACCGCCTTGGTAATGCCAGTGCTGGTACGGGGAAACTGGATGGCTATGCCATTGTTCCAGAGACGGACTTCACCTCTAATGATTACATGATTGCCCGCATCCGCTACAAGGATTTAGAAAACGTTAGTCCTTTTAGTGTGGAATACGCAAATAAGATTTCTGAACGAAAGTCTGAACTCAAGGAACTCTTTAAAGACGAACCTGAGAAACGCCTCGCTGAAATCAAGTCACAGTCTAAAGCTCAAATTACTCAAGCTAAACAAGAACTTGAAACAGCACTCGCACAGACCCAGCAAATGGCTACAAGCAACCCAGCCGAAGCCGCTAGCGTCAAAGAAGCTACTACCAAAATTGAAGCCAAGCAAAAAGAACTCGAAGAAAGTCAAGCAATGGTTGATAATTTACCAGCGCCTAGCTATCAATTCTACTCTCGTCGAGAGATTCCGGGTTCTGAGGGATATGTTGCTTATGAAAGTAATATTAACATCATTCACGATGTGAGTAATATCTTCCCTGTCGCTCTCTACTTTATGGCAGCTTTGGTTACCTTTGTAACCATGGGACGCTTTGTTGAAGAGGAACGTGGTAAGGCTGGTATTTTCAACGCTCTAGGCTACAGTAATTCGCGAATTATCCATAAATTCGTCATTTATGGTTTGATAACGAGTATTACTGGTACAACTGCAGGTGTTATTACCGGTCATACACTACTACCGATTCTCATTCACAATACTTATAAGAGCGATTTGCAGCTTCCTGCTTTCGAATTGCACTTCTACCTAGGACTTACTCTTGTGGCCTTCCTTTTAGGTCTCTTATCTGCTGTGCTACCTGCCTTTGCGGTTGCCAAGAAAGAGCTCTGGGAAAAACCTTCCCAACTCCTCCTTCCAAAACCACCTCGTGCAGGAGCTAAGATTGTCCTAGAGCGCATCACACCTCTTTGGAAACGTCTCAGCTTTACGGAAAAAGTTACCATGCGTAATATTTTCCGCTATAAGCAACGGATGTTTATGACCCTCTTTGGTGTCGCAGGTTCTATCGCACTGCTCTTCGCAGGTTTAGGAATTCGATCTTCTGTATCTAACCTTAACCAGCAACAGTTTGAAGACATCATTCACTATGATATGATTGTTGCCAAGCAACCAAATACGTCAAGTGCTTTGGATGAGGAACTCACTAAACTCCTCGATAGCAAGGATGTTAAAGAATACTTGAATGTCCATTTTGAAACCTTGCAAAAAATTGCCGGTAGCAACAAGGACACTCAGGAAATCTCAACCCTTGTCTTTAACGACCGTGACGATAAACTCGTTGATAGTTACGTTAGCTTGCATGACCGAGACCGTAATAAGACTCTCAAGCTATCTAATGACGGAGCTATTATCTCTGAAAAAATGGCAAAACTCCTAAACCTCAAGGTTGGAGATACCATTACTGTGCAAAACAGTCAGGATGAATCTGTCAAGATTAAGATAGCTGGTATCACTGAAATGTACATGGGGCATTTCCTCTTTATGAATGCTAGCTACTACCAAAAAGCTTTTGGAACACCTTCAGTGAATAATGCCAACCTTGTTACTCTCGCTGAACCAACTAAGCAAAATGTTGAAAATATGGCAGCCAAATTCATCAACTTACCTAATGTTTACGGTGTTGTTCAAAACAACAACCTTAAACTGCAGATTAGCACTATGGTCAATTCATTGACACAGGTTATTGGTATCTTGATTACGGTTTCCATTCTCCTTGCTGTGGTTGTTCTCCATAATCTCACTAACATCAACGTTTCAGAACGTATCCACGAACTTTCAACCGTTAAGGTTCTTGGTTTCTACAATAACGAAGTATCCCTCTACATCTATCGTGAAACCATTTACCTTTCAATCATCGGTATCTTCGTTGGGTTCGGTCTTGGACAGGCACTCCACCAATATATGGTAAGCATCATTCCGCCAGATCGTATCATGTTTGATCCATCTATCGGACTGGCTACCTACCTTTTACCAGCTGTTCTTATCGGCATAATCCTTATTATCCTTGGCTTCGTCGTCAACAAACGTCTTGCCAAACTTAATATGCTTGAAGCCCTAAGCTCAGTTGAATAAGCTAAAAACGCCTGAGAAGTAATTCTCAAGCGTTTTTTTGTGTTCGATAACTTATTTTGTTTTAGTCTTAGCCAACTCTAGACAGTAGGACTTCACATGACAATGAGGACAAGTCAGCTTACGAATCCTAGGTGTATGACCTGCAAGAGCAAATTCTTTAAAACTTGGATCAAAGGTCCTATGACAATTAGGACAGAGGTATTCAAACTGCTTTCTATAGTGAAACATCACTAAATTCATTACTATAATAAAAGCAGGACAGACAACAAACAAACCTCTGGGATCCTTAAAATAATAAATGACAACCAGTAGGCCCATCAGATAAAGAAGGGAGATTAGAACGACACTCCCATACATTCTCAACTGCAAATGACGCCATGATTTTTGATTTTCCATAAGACGTGAAATGTCTGACAAATCTTCCAACGAAAGTTGACGCCACTTAGCAGTTGCTTTTTGCAAGTGACGGGCACGTTTTAGTTTGACCTCTATTTCCTCCGAAGACTTTTCCAAGCTTTCAATTTGGTCTGTCAACAACAGCTCTAAAACCTGTTCCCTATTCTCCTCTTGCAAGAGTTTTTGGATTTGTTTGATTGAGAAATCCAAATCTCTTAAGAAACAAATGACTTGCAGTCGTTCCAAGTCTGATTCGTGATAGATTCTCCGACCACCCTCTGTGACTTCAGATGGTGTCAAGATCCCTCGTTGATCATAGTACTGGACAGTCCTAACAGACACTTCTGCTGCTTTAGCCAGCTCTCCTGTTGAAAACTGCGACATCTCAGTCACCTCCTTTTAAGATTTTCTATCAAAGAAGGTCTTTCACCACCTTTGATACCTAGATTCTACCTTATAACGCAAGGTAATATGCAAGCTATAACCCTAGAGGATTTTCTTTTCTTACAGAAAAAGTTAGCTATCACTCTTTACAGCCTTTACAGCTCTTGTAAAGCTTTAGTCGAAAAGGCCACCCAAACCTAAAGCAGCAAAAGGATTGTTACTGACTTCCTCCTGTTGCTCCAGAAGCTTGGCATTCTCATCTAATTCGAGAAACTTCTCGTAAATCTGAGCTGTCATCCGAGCATCCTCCAAGCTGTTATGCCCGTGTCCCTTGATTCCGAAGAAATCTGCCACACTGGTTAGCTTGAGGTTAACAATACCGTTCAAATCAGAAGCACGACGGTCAAAGGCCTCATCAAAAATATCTAAAGCATACTGCTCTTCCAGGTCCAAACCATTTTCCGACAAAATAGGTAAGTCCGACTTAAGTGCGTTGTAGCCGATAAGTGGACTGTCGCCAACAAATGATTGAAAATCCGCCAGAACGGACTCTAGCTTTGGTGCCTTGGCAATCTTATCCGCTGTAATTCCCGTCAAACCATTGATAAAGGACTGTAAAGGAACGTCCGAATAGACAAAAGAGTCAAACTGATCCACTTCCTCATGCTGATCCATCTTAATGGCCGATACTTGGATAATATGACTAACCCCATCCACCGTGTTAAACTCCAAATCAAAGGCAATATAAGTTTCTAAATTTTCCATTTTATCTCCTATAATAGTTAAAGCTGAGACTGAGTCCCAGCTTCTTTTTTATTTTCCAAATAGACGTCCAAAGAAACTTTTTTTTGAAGCTTCTTCTTGTTTGGTCTGGATTTCTTCCACTTGGGCCTTGGCTTCATCAACCTCAACCTTAGCCTCATCGAGTTCCAGTTTAAGCTCTTCCTTGTCCTTCATCGCAGTCAAGGTCAATTGCTGCTGTTGATCGATTTGCTTGTCCTTTTCAGCGATTTGAACGTCTTTGACACGCAATTGATCATCCATGTTAGACAACTGCTCATCCTTAGCCTTCAACTGAGCATAAAGACGGGCAATCTCAGAGTTTTTCTCGTCTACAAGAATCTCTAACAACTCACGTTGCTTTGTTTCTTCATCGATTGGCTCATCGTCAAAGATGGTTTTCTTGTAGATTTCCTCCAACTTAATCAAGCCACTGCGTTTAACGACAGTAACCCCTTTAGCATTTTTTTCTAGATCTTCTTCTGGAAGTTGTTTGACACGATTATTGACCGCTTGACGACTAACGCCAAGGATTTCAGCAATCTCGCTGACTGTCTTTTCAATACTCATAATAGCCTCATTTTCTCTTGAAATGTCTTACTATGAGAATATCACAATCACTCCTTTCTGTCAATTTGACTAGTTATTCTGGATACCTGAAGGGCTCTTTTTAAGTCACTTTTTCCTTTCACTCTTCAAACAATTTACTTGATAGGAAGCTAAGCTTTTGGTAAACTATGTGTGGGTATAAATGTATATAGAAGGAAAGTCTTTGACTTAAACAATCGGTACTTCCAAATTGGCTTTGGTCGGTATCAGATCTGTTGTATCTAGGAATGGTGGGAACAATTCCACAAGGTTTGGGATTTTCATTCTTGCTCCAATTATGGGTGGCATTCGAGCAACTTTGGTTGCAAAACTGCTTAATATTGAAGCATAAATCACATTATCTTCAACGGTTTGACTGTTGGAGTTTTTTTATTGTCACTTTACTCGCTCACTAAAGCTTCATATTGCCATCCAAGATTGAAAAAAGCCCTAAATTATGCCATAATAAACAAAAGCAAAATAGAAAGAATGAGTCCTATGAAAAACTTCCGTGATGATATTAAGGTCAATGATTTGGCCCAGCCCTTCTTAGAGGCAATCGTTGAACAAATGACCACTGTATTCGACCCTGAGATTGAGCTAGATATTTACAACCTTGGTTTGATTTATGAAATCACCGTCGATGAAAATGGCCACTGCTACTTCCTTATGACCTTTACTGATACTGGTTGTGGCTGTGAAGAGACTATGCCTTATGAAATCGCTGAAAAGCTAAAAGCCATTGACGGCATTAACTCCGTCAAGGTGGAAACCACTTATTCACCAGTCTGGAAGATGACACGCATCAGTCGTTATGGACGCATTGCTCTTGGTATCTCACCTCGAGGCGGAAAATAAAAGGAAAACCGATTGGACATCTCCAATCGGTTTTTTATCAGGCTAACAGCAGATAGACGATCACTTGTCATGATACTATAATCAACCGTCTTAGGATTTAACACAAAAAAATCACATCGAACAAATGTCCGGTGTGATTTCTTTTATGTTAGCAAATTAGGCTTTACCTGATTTATCCATGTTCCAGAAGTCGGTAACGGCACCACGAGATGCTGATGAAACGATGTGAGCATACTTACCGAGGACACCACGGCTATAAAGTGGTGGCAACTCAGTTTCAGCTTTACGTTTCGCCAACTCTTCGTCTGAAACGTGCATAGTAATTTCTTTAGTATCTTGGTCAACTGTAACCATATCACCTGTACGGAGGTAGGCAATAGGTCCACCAACCTGAGCTTCAGGAGCAATGTGACCAACAACGAGTCCGTAAGTACCACCTGAGAAACGTCCATCTGTCAAGAGGGCAACCTTGTCCCCTTGACCCTTACCAACGATCATTGATGACAATGACAACATTTCTGGCATACCAGGACCACCCTTAGGACCTACAAAACGTACAACAACTACGTCGCCATCAACGATTTCATCAGAAAGAACTGCTTCGATGGCATCTTCTTCTGAGTCAAATACTTTAGCAGGACCAGTAATGTTACGAACTTTAACCCCTGATACTTTGGCAACCGCACCTTCTGGAGCCAAGTTACCTTTCAAGATAATCAATGGACCATCAGCACGTTTAGGATTTTCAAGCGGCATGATGACTTTTTGACCTGGTGTCAAATCATCGAAGGCCTCCAAGTTTTCTGCAACAGTCTTACCAGTACATGTGATACGATCCCCGTGAAGGAAACCATTCTTAAGAAGGTATTTCATAACGGCTGGCACACCACCAACGTTGTAAAGGTCTTGGAAGACATATTGACCTGATGGTTTCAAGTCAGCCAAGTGAGGCACACGCTCTTGGAAATCGTTGAAATCTTCAAGTGTCAAATCAACGTTAGCTGCGTGAGCAATAGCGAGCAAGTGAAGTGTCGCATTGGTTGAACCACCAAGTGCCATTGTGACAGTGATGGCATCTTCAAAGGCTTCACGTGTCAAGATATCTGATGGTTTAAGACCTAGTTCAAGCATCTTAACAACCGCACGACCTGCTTCTTCGATATCTGCTTTTTTCTCAGCTGATTCTGCAGGGTGAGATGATGATCCTGGAAGACTCATTCCCATTACTTCGATGGCTGTCGCCATTGTGTTGGCAGTATACATACCACCACAACCACCAGGGCCAGGGCAGGCATTACATTCAAGTTCTTTAACCTCTTCAGCGGTCATATCACCGTGGTTCCATTTACCGATACCTTCGAAAACAGAAACCAAGTCGATATCCTTACCGTTAAGATTACCTGGTGCAATGGTACCACCATAGGCAAAAATCGCTGGAATATCCATGTTAGCAATGGCAATCATAGAACCAGGCATGTTCTTATCACATCCACCGATAGCAACAAAGGCATCAACGTTGTGACCACCCATAGCTGCTTCGATTGAGTCAGCAATGATATCACGAGATGTCAATGAGAAACGCATCCCTGGTGTCCCCATGGCAATACCATCGGCAACGGTAATCGTACCAAATTGAACTGGCCAAGCACCCGCGTCTTTAACACCTTCTTTGGCAATTTGACCAAAACCGTGCAAGTGGATATTACATGGTGTGTTCTCAGCCCAAGTTGAGATAACCCCAACAATAGGCTTTTCAAAACTATCATCCGTCATCCCAGTCGCACGAAGCATGGCACGGTTAGGTGATTTAACCATGCTATCGTAGACAGATGAACGGTGTTTCATGTTATTTTCAGACACGATATTTTCCTCCATAGTTAATAACTATTCTAATTTAAACTTCTACTCCTATTCTAACATAAATTGTCTAAAAAAACTGACCATTTACCAACTATTCTCCCTTTTTAAATTATGCTAAAATAAAGTCATGAAACATTTTGATACTATCGTTATTGGTGGGGGGCCTGCTGGCATGATGGCAACCATTGCCTCAGCCTTCTATGGCCAACAAACCCTCCTAATTGAAAAAAACAAACGTCTCGGAAAGAAGCTGGCTGGTACTGGTGGTGGACGTTGTAATGTCACTAACAACGGAACTTTAGACGATCTTCTAGCAGGCATTCCTGGTAATGGCCGTTTCCTCTATAGCGTCTTTTCACAATTTGATAACCACGATATCATTGCTTTTTTCGAGGACAATGGTGTCAAACTCAAGGTTGAGGATCACGGACGCGTCTTCCCTAAGACAGATAAATCACGGACCATTATCCAAGCTCTGGAAAATAAAATTCAGGAACTGGGTGCTAGCATCCTTACCAATACAGAAGTTGTCTCTGTCAAAAAAGTTGATGAGCAATTCCAAGTTAAGTCTTCAGACCAGACTTTTACCAGTGATAAACTCATCGTCACAACTGGAGGAAAATCTTATCCATCGACTGGTTCAACTGGCTTTGGACATGATATCGCCCGCCATTTTAAGCTCCATGTCACTGATCTTGAAGCTGCGGAAAGTCCACTCCTAACCGACTTTCCCCACAAGGCTTTACAGGGAATTTCTCTTGACGATGTCACTCTGTCCTATGGCAAGCACAAGATTACCCACGATCTTCTTTTCACCCATTTTGGCCTATCTGGACCAGCTGCCCTACGTCTTTCCAGCTTTGTTAAGGGTGGTGAGATCGCTCACCTGGACTTTCTTCCCAACCAAAGCCTAGAAAATCTCAAGACTTACTTTGAGGAAAACCGTGAGAAATCTGTCAAAAACACCCTCAAAGCGCTTGTGCCTGAGCGTGTTGCTGAATTCCTAGCAGAAGATAAGGCTGACAGCAAGGTTAAACAACTGCACCCCAAAGACTTTGAAAGCATTATTAGTCAGCTTAAGGACATGGAAATTCCAATCACAGGTAAAATGTCACTTGCCAAATCCTTTGTGACTAAAGGTGGCGTTGACCTTAAGGAAATTAATCCCAAGACCCTAGAAAGTAAAAAAGTCCCTCACCTACACTTTGCAGGAGAGGTCCTTGACATCAATGCCCATACCGGCGGTTTTAATATCACTAGCGCCCTCTGTACTGGTTGGGTAGCAGGCATTCAGAGCCCTTGGGACTAGGAAGCTTTTTCAAATAAGGACAACAAAAAGGTCCCTTCTGTCATAGAAGGGATTTTTTATCTATTTCTCAAAGGAGAGGAGGGGATTCGAACCCCCGAGCCCCGTTAAGGACTACACGCTTTCCAAGCGTGCGCACTCGGCCTCTATGCGACCTCTCCACAACAAACGATTAACCTATTAATGGCTAATCGTTATTTTTAATCAAGTTTTCAAGAGTTAATCTTTAAACTGGGCCTCTACTCGATAGATGACCTGACCTTTTTCTGAGAACTTACGCTCATATTCAGTCATGACATTGCCTTCATAATCACTGGCATGAAGGTCCAACCAAACTTTGTTGAGAACCATTCCATATTGTGAAAAGCTCGCCAAACTGTATTCGAAAAGTCCACGATTGTCTGTCTTAAAGTGAATCTCTCCATTTTCAGGCAAAATTTGCTTATAAGTATCTAGGAAAGTCTTGTATGTCAAACGACGTTTCTCGTGGCGACTCTTAGGCCATGGATCTGAGAAATTCAGATACATCATATCCACTTCGCCATCTTCAAAATAATTGGTCAAGGCTGAACCATCCACGCGCAAGAGTTTGACATTTTCAGCACCCGAAGCCAAAACCTTATCCAATGCGTAGCTCAATACAGACAGCTGAATATCAATACCAATGTAGTTGATGTCAGGATTTTGCTGGGCCATTCCAGTAATGAAGGCCCCTTTACCAGATCCTACCTCGATATGGATAGGATTGTCATTACCAAAAAGCTCATGCCACTTACCTTTAGCAGCTTCTGGCTCAAGGATAACGTACTGAGGATGGTTAGCTAGGTGTTCCTCTGCACCTTTACGTTTTCTAACTCGCATGTCTACTTTCTAATATCTGTGCAAGGTCTCTCTGAATTTACGAAGTTCATAAATTTCTCGGTTGGCATGTTCCATATCACGACTATCAAAGAATTTTGAAATCTGTGTCAAATATGAAAACTGCCCATACCAGTAAATTTTGTCCATCACAAGGTCATTGTTCTTATAGCCATAGTATGACAACCACTGTGGCCAATGTGCCAATGGAATGTAATGGCTGAGGATCTGTGCCACATCATACATACGATCTGTTAGACGTACAGAATCCCAATCAACCAAATAAATCAATCCTGAGGTTGTGATAACAAAGTTACTATGACGAGCATCTCCATGAACAATTGTTGCAATTTCCGCACGAAACTCTGGAAGATGACGTTTCAAATCTCTAACAACGTCTTGAAGGAAGCCATTCTCACGCAATTGGTAAGCGGCATTTTCCTCCCACTCGTGTAGAAGATCGAAAGGATTTTCAATATGATAATCCAACTGCAAGAGTTGATTAACCAAATGTTTAGAGCGGTGCAAATTACCAAGAATTTGAATAATCTGTTTACTGTTCATGTCATGTTTGGTCAAAATACGACCATCAAGCCACTCCTGTGCACTCATCATGTCACCATTTCCCAGACGTTTAGCCCACAAGAGCTGTGGTGCAATCTGTTCCTTGGCAAGAGCTGCCAAGATTGGTGTTGTATTCATCTTCACAAAGACGCGATCTCCGTTTGGGTAGGTTCCCATATAGGCCTTACCACTATTTCCTTTGAGAGGAGTCAGGCTCAAATCTTTATCTGTTGATGTCACCTAGGCATCTCCTTTTTCTTTAGTCATTCATTTCTATTTTAACTTATTTAATAGGTGTTAGTCAATCATCTTATTAAGCTTGGCTGGTAGGTAAACAAGGCTCAAAACTAGCATCATTCCAACCAAAATCAGACTAAACTTAAGGTCGAAGAGACAAATAGCCTGTACCATAGTCAGTACAAGTACAATCTGTGTAATCAAGCGTTTAAGATTGTTCACCTGCATGTCTTTTCCAACTGGCATAAGGTTAGCCATTCTCTGATAAGCAAAGTGCGATTTAAGTGCTGTGAGCTGGAAGAGCAAGAGGTAGTCAAAAACAACCACAAGCACCATAGCTAACCATTTTTCAGGAACCAAAAAGATAACTAGAAGTGTTAGGGCAAACAGGCGTAGGCTAAGGGCAAAGTAATCTCCAGAACGCAAGAAGGCTCTTAGGTAAAGATTGTACCAGGTATGTTCCTTGTCTTTCTTTGTACGTTTGAGAATAGCATCCAAATAAGCACGGCGTTTAACACTCGATGTAATCCCCTTAACATTGGTAAAGAGTGAAAAGAACTTCAGAATCGATTGTTGACGCTTATTTTCCGCTGCAATAGCCTCAGTCCAATTCAGGCCAGACTGCTTATAAAAAGGTTGAGCCTTTTTCTGGAAAATAAAGTACTTAAGAATAGCCATAGCCACAGCTACAAGGATAACTCCCCAGACTGGAAGTCCCAAGGCTAAAAAGAGAGGAATAACCAAAATGAAAATCAGGCTTTGTACGATTACCCAAAATCTAAAAGCACGCCCCGTTGCCTTCTTAACATGGTCAAGCACCTCTTCTTCCTTCACCAAAAGGTAATGTTTATCAGCTGGCTCTAAATAAGTCGCAATATTCCCCCAGAAAGGTAATAAAAGACAAAGCACAAGCAAGCCAAGAATGATTCCCCACGGATTCTTTGGAAAATGTCGAAGCAACTGGCTATACTGAACCAATACAAAACCTAGCAGAAAGAGAAGAACCAAGATAAAATGATCATTAAAAACGTAGCGACTATACTTAGCACAGCGGGCATTGAATCGCTTGCTACGCTCCTTAAATAGCTTAGCTATCATGACAATTCTCCCTTAGTTAACTGCATGTAGATATCGTTAAGACTAGCACTATCGTCGCCAAAAGTCTGACGGAGCTCCTCGAGAGTCCCCTGTGCTAAGACTTGACCGTGATGCAAGATCACAAAGCGATCACACATCTTCTCAGCTGAATCCAAAACGTGGGTAGACATGAGAATCGCCTTGCCCTTAGCTTTTTCCTCAGCTAAAAGCTCAATTAGGTCGGAGATTGCCAAGGGATCCAAACCCAAGAAGGGTTCATCAACAATGAAAAGACTGGGGTTAACAATAAAGGCACAGATAATCATAACCTTCTGCTTCATTCCCTTTGAAAACTGAGTCGGGAACCAATCTAACTTTTCATCTAAGCGAAAGAGTTTGAGGTACTTGTCCGCACGTGCCATCCCCTCAGTCACATCAAGACCATAGGCCATCAACACCGTTTCCAAATGTTCACGAAGCGTCAACTCTTCATAGAGACTTGGCGTTTCAGGAATATAGCCAATCTTCTGACGATAGCTAGCTGAATCTTGTTGAATAGTTAACCCATCAATGGCAATCTGTCCCCCATAAGGTGTTAAGAGACCAATAATCTCGTTAATTGTTGTTGATTTCCCAGCACCATTAAGACCAATGAGACCAACTAATTCACCATCAGCCACCTCAAAAGTCACATCTTTTAGGACGGGAATATTAGCGTAACCACCCGTCACCTTTTCTAATTTAAGCATTATCTTTTCTCTCTTTGGTATGATATAATCTATTATAACAAAAACTCATGGAAAGGTCGTTATTATGGATAATTGTATTTTCTGTAAAATTATATCTGGAGAAATCCCTTCATCAAAAGTCTACGAGGACGACAAGGTTCTAGCCTTCCTCGATATTTCACAAGCTACAAAAGGACATACCTTGGTTATTCCTAAAGAGCACGTTCGTAACATCTTAGAAATGTCTGCTGAGACCGCTGAGACTGTCTTTAGCCGTGTTCCAAAAATTGCTCGTGCCGTGCAAAAAGCAACTGGAGCAATCGGCATGAATATCCTTAATAACAACGAAGAAGTTGCTGGACAAACCGTCTTCCACGCTCATATTCATCTCGTTCCTCGTTACGGTGCAGACGATGGTATCCACATGGGATTTGACGAACACGAACCAGACTTCGTTGCCCTGGCCGACCTTGCTGACAGCATCGCTAAAGAGGTAACAGAATGAAAATCGGACGCTTTCTAGCTCTTGGAACTCTTGCCTACGGTGCCTACTACGCCTATAAACGACGTGAAGACATCAAAGAGGAAATCCTAGACCTCAACCAATCACGAGAAAATATCTCTCACGATCTGGACAATATCAAACGCAACCTCGACATCATCAAGGAACAAAACCTTGTTCTCGCTGACATCAAACAAGACCTCAACTATAAAAAACGCGTCTTCCAAAAAGACCTCGAGCCCCGACTCAATATCATCCAAGAACGCTTGAAAAAATATCAAAGTGACGATAAAGAATAAAGGTAAGTAGCCTATGCTACTTACCTTTTTGTTATTCAGTTTTTTCAGCATTAAAAGAACTTATAGAGACTTGAGTTGTTGTAAACTCATTATCACCCTTAAACTGAGAGAACTCAAACAGAGTCTTACCAGATGGAGCCCAGTTATTAGCAGATACGTACTGCGTACCAACTGTAACACCGTCAGCATTTACCAAATTAATTGTTAAGTAGATATCTTTTATTAAATATTCTGTTGTATTCTCAACTGTTGCAGAATAATATTTTGTATATTCATTAGATTTAGTATTATCTACTGTAAAATTGATATTCTTAACAAGATTTTCAATAGCTTCTTTCTTTGCATTGTTATCTTTAACTTCATTTCCTTGAGCAAGTAACTCTGATAAACTATCTTTATCTTGTACTGGAATAGAATTTATTTTATCTATTGCAGAAAGTAAGGATGTTCTTTTACCAATATGCTCATCCCACTTGGTTTCAAAACTATCCGAACCATATGTTTTCGCAATTTCTAATCCATTATTTAATTCATTAATATAAGAAATTGCTAACTCTTGAAGTTTACTATCCTTAAACTTCTTATCTTTATATTCACTAATTTCATCTAATTCTTTATTAATTGCTTTTTTAAACGAACTAGCCGAGTCACTTTTTTCATTATCAATATACTTCCAACGAGCATCTAGACCCTTGGCTAAAGACTTTATAAAAGCTCCATCATACGTTTTACTTTCATTAGAGTTTGTACAAGCTGATAATGTAACAATCCCAATCAAAAGCAATAATAGAATAGTAATCTTTTTCATAAAATTTCCTCACTATTTAATTTTCGTTATATATTATATTTTTAATTTTACTAACTGTCAACTATTTATGAAAAGAAAATAAATTTTTTTATGTTTTTTCAGATTATTACAAATGAGTTAACCTAATACTTTTATTTTCTTCTCTCGCTTGACTCTATACAGACAATTTTGAATACGCTTGCTATTATCAAATTCTTACTCACCCCACTCTGTATAGATCAGATACTTTCCCCTGTGCTAAAAGTGATAGAAGCAATATTGCTTCTATCACTCGGAAGATTTGAGACTCAGGCTCAAATCTTAGGAATGGAATTCCGCTAGGAAGTCGCTTCCGTCCCTAGCACCCAAGGAAAGTCTAAAAAATTTATAAAAAAGAAAAGCAGAGATATCTAACATCTCTGCTTCATAATAGGATTAGGAGGTTTTATGCTTCTTATTCAGCATCTTTTTCTTTGATAACCAAGACACCGTCTTCCATATCAGCTTCTAGGTGTTTAGCATCAAGGTTATCCAAGTGGAAGTCTGTGACTTTGTCACGGATTTGTTGTTCAACCACACGACGGAGTGGACGAACACCCATGACTTCATCGTAGCCTTCTTCAGTCATGTATTCTTTAGCAGCTTCGCTAACTGCCAAGTCAATGTCTTTCTTAGAAAGAGTCTTGTTAACTTCAACCAACATAAGGTCTACAATCTTAGAAAGATCTTCTTTGCTCAAGTGTGAGAATTCGATAACAGCATTGAAACGGTTAAGGAATTCTGGACGGAAGTAAGGTTTCAAACGATCCATAAGTTCTGGTTTATCAGCATCTTCTGTCAAGTTAGCTTCGTAACCAAAGCCTGCGTTTGAAGTTGCAATAATCACAGTATTCTTGAAGTTTACAGTGTTACCTTGACCATCTGTCAAACGACCATCGTCCAAAACTTGGAGGAGAAGGGTGATGACTTGAGGGTCAGCCTTTTCAATTTCGTCGAGAAGAACGATTGAGTATGGGTTACGGCGAACACGTTCTGTCAAAGTATTGCTATTGTCATCATAACCAACATAACCAGCTGTTGTACCAATCAATTTAGAAACGGCTGTGCGGTCGCTGTATTCTGACATGTCCAAACGGATAATGGCATCTTTAGTACCGAACATATCAAGAGCCAATTGTTTAGCCAACTCAGTTTTACCAACACCAGTAGGTCCTACAAAGAGGAAGCTACCGATTGGACGGTTACCTTCGTCAAATCCTGCACGGTTACGACGGATGGCACGTGCCACTGCTTCAACAGCTTTATCTTGACCGATAACCTTGGTTTGCAAACGGTGACCCATGTCTTTCAGACGTTCAATATCAGTTGCTCCCATTTGCGATACTGGGATACCAGTCATACGTTCTACAGATTCAGCCACATCGTTAACAGTTGCAGTGACTTTAAGGTCTTCTGTATGGTTAGCAATTTTCTTTTCAAGTTCTTCAATACGAACCTTAGCGTTTAGAGCTGCTTCGTAGTCTTCTTTGGCAGCTGCAGCTTCTTGTTTAGCTTTTTCTTCTTCAATTTCATGTTCAACAGCATTCACATCAGTCACTGGGTGTTGAGCAGCCAAGTGAGCAGCTGTTACATCGACAAGGTCGATAGCCTTATCTGGCAAGCTACGTTGTGGAATGTATTGTACAGAGAAATCTACCGCCGCCTTCAAAACATCATCTGGCAAGATAACATTGTGGTGTTTTTCATAAAGATCACGGATACCTTGGAGAATCTTGAAAGTATCTTCAGCAGAAGGAGCATTGACCTTAACTTCGTTGAAACGACGAGCTAGAGCAGCGTTCTTCAAGATAGTGTTACGGTATTCATCTTGAGTTGTTGCACCAATCACTGTCAATTCACCACGTGAAAGAGCTGGTTTCAAGATATCAGCAAGACCTTTAGACCCTTGACCATCGCCAGTGCTTCCGGCACCAAGAATTTGGTGGATTTCATCGAAGAAGAGGATAATGTTTCCAGCTTCTTTGACTTCATTTACCAAGTTTTGAATGTTTTCTTCAAAGCTACCACGGTATTGAGTACCAGCTTCAAGTCCAGAAATATCAATTGAGATAATTTCTTTGTTCTTGATAGCAGCTGGGACATCACCATTGACGATGGCTTGAGCCAAACCTTCAACTACGGCTGTTTTACCAACCCCAGCATCCCCGACAAGGACTGGGTTATTCTTTGTACGACGAGCCAAGATTTCGCAAGCTTCTTGGATTTCTTTGTTACGTCCGATAACAGGATCCAATTTACCTTCGCGAGCTTCTTCAGTCAAGTTACGACCAAGCTTAGCAAGGATACCATCTTGTTTAGGTCCTTTACCCTGTTGTTGAGTTGGGTTCACTGCTTCACCTTCATTACTAGGCAATTGACCTGTTTGACGGTAGATAGCAAATTCTTCAGGTGTCACTTCACGACCGTTAATCATGTAGCGACGGTTTTCTGAACGGTAACCACCCATGTTCCCCATCAATTGATTGAAAAGATCGTCCATATTGTTAAAGTTGTTGTTCATATAATTACCTCGTTTTGTGTTTTCTTGTGAAATTTTTTAAATGTTATTTTTTATGTTAATGTGTAAGTTTTGACTTTTACTGACCAAAACCCTAAAAAATTTTAGTAGCTTCAACTACTCTTCTAATAATTTCAGGTTTTGCTCTTGGTAGGAGACTGAGAACTTTCTCAGTCTTAAACAAATTGTCATTTAGCATAAGAGCCACCTTCTTTCTGTGAATCTCTCAATATAGCTAACTTCCAAGCCCCTTTCGAAACTATAAATAGTTTTTTCAGAAAGAAACTTGAATATCAAGGAATCCTTTTTCCTTATAGTTTTATCATATACCTTTCATTTGATCAGGTCAAGAATTTGGTTTTGACTTTTACTGACCTTTCAGATGAAAATTTTTGCAGACTAGCTGCAAGACTTTTTTATTGGTATATGGGCTATTGACATAGCCTTCTTAAGGATTTCATTTCCTTATGTTTATATTGTACAACATTGGTCAGTAATAGTCAATAGTTTTTTGACTTTTTTTGACCTTTGTTATCATTTTTTTGTAGCCAAGCTATAATTACCTTTTTACAAGGAACTAACCCACGCCACAAGATTTATAAGGAAGATAAATCCTTATGTCACTATCATACACTATTAGTCAGTAAAGGTCAATAGTTTTGTTTGATCTTTTTTGACCTTTTTAAGAATATTTTCCGAAAAGTAAAAAAGCCTACCAGAGGTAGACCTAATAATGATCTTTAAAAGATAGAAAAGCGACGCTCTTACCATCAATCATATAAATCAAACGATTTTCAGCATCAATTCGCCGAGACCAAGCTCCTTGAAAGTCATACTTTAAGGGTTCTGGCTTACCAATACCTGAAAAAGGATCCCGCTGAATGTCTTTAATTAATTTATTGATTCGCTTGAGGGTCTTCCTATCTTGATTTTGCCAATAACAATAATCTGTCCATGCATCTTCAGTAAAAGTGAGTAACATTTTCTACTCCTTTATTGCATGTTCTTGAGTCTCTCCAGCACGTACCTGAGCCATTCCTCTTAAAACCTTGTCTGATAGTTCTTTATTTTGAACAATACGCAATGTTTCTTGAATGCTATCCCATTCACTCTTTGAGACCACTACAATATCTTCATCAGGATTTTTATTGACTACAGCTAGAGGTTCAAACTCATCATTAACCTTCTTCATATAATCCTTTAAATGATTTCGAAACGTTGAATAGACGACTGCTTCCATTAGCATACCTCATTTTCCTCTTTTCTTTTATTATATACCAAAAGACCAAACTTGTCAGGAACTTGTACAACTTTATCCTTTATATTACATTTATTCGAAAAAAATTTAAAAAGCCTACCAAAGGTAGACCTTTATAAAACTATTTTACTCTAATTGGTATGCGTCCAAAGTTTTGTTGAGAAAGCTCGGGGTTGCCTAATTGATAAACATTATCTGCTTGTTGTGTAAGTAGATCCCAAGGCTCCCTTCCAATCCGAGCCACTATATCCACAGACTTTTTCACAGATTTGAGATGAGCCTGCCCTTTTTGAGAAAATCCAAGCACATGAATGGATGCAGGCAAAGAATTATCCACAGCTCCAACTAGGATATAGGTCAAAATACGACGTACACGTGCTTTTGTATAGCGTTTAGTCGCCACCTTATCCACTAGTTCCTCCACAGAAGAAACCTCACGGATAGTAGCTTTTAAACGGCTGGCAATCTCTTCATTAACCTGGAAAATATTAGTCAAATCAGAGTTTGTAAGAATCTGATAAACCAGCAATTGGAAATAATTATCCCAAGAGACCTGTGGAGATGTTTGAAAAAGTTGGGCATTGGGCATAAACTTTTCCACAAAATCATTATCTAGCTTGTGGAGACGTAGACTGGTCGCTGAGGCGAAAGATACTTCCTTGTCTGAGGAATGATAGCCAGCTCCTTGTCTCTGGATAGGATTCAGCTTGATGCCCTTACCAGCACAAGCTTTGGCATAGGCTAATCCTAGGATATGATTGGGAGTATTGCCAGTAAAGGCTACACCAGCAAACTTTTCCCACATTTTTTGAGTCTTCTGTGGATAAGATATGTCACTTGGTAACTTTTCCACAAAGGCTTCCATTTCTTCGGACTTTTCAGCATAGATATCTGCTATTGCTTGGTAATCTAGGACTTCTTCCGTGCCAAAAGTAAGGCTATCAATTCCCAGTTGGGACAAGATATCGACGGCCCCAGCAGCAAAATAATCGGCAGACTGAACTGCTGTTAAGAAGGGCAACTCAACCACAAGATCTGCCCCATTTTCCAAAGCCATCTGAGCCCTAGTCCACTTGTCCACAATAGCTGGCTCACCTCGCTGGACAAAATTCCCAGACATGGCAACGATTTTTACACCTTCAGCCTGATCTAGGAGATACTTGTGGCCGTTATGAAAAGGATTGAACTCAGCAATAATACCTGTTACTGTCATAGGCTCTTACTTTTGGGCCACAAAGAACCAACGTGCACTAGTTTCGGTCGGTTCCTTGTCCTCGAAATCGGCGTAAAGTTTGAAGGATTTGAAGCCAGCCTGCTCCAACAAGATATCATAAGTCAAGACCTCATAGGTACGCTCCTCATGAACCTCATCATGGCGGCTAAAGCTACCATCTTCCTCTCGGACAAAGAAGGTCAATTCATGGACAATAGAATGCGGTGCCTCATCCTCATAAGTATCCCAGAGCATAGCAAAATCTTCTGCATTTTCATGGTAGGAATAACCAGGGAAAACCTCATCCGTCTGATAGGTTGAGTGCACATCAAAGATAAAGACACCATCTTCATTCAGGGCATTGTAAACCTCTTTGAAGACGTCCCCAACCTCTACTTCGTCCTGCATATAGCAGATTGAATCTGAGTAGCAAGTAACAAAGTCGTACTTACCAGCTTGCGATAAATCCAACATGTTGCCTTCAATAAAGTCAATTTTCTGTTTGGCAGAAGACGCACGTTTCTCCGCAATCTTCAACATATCAGCACTCAAATCGAGTCCAGTTACATCAAAACCAGCTTGAGAAAAACGTACAGATTGAATCCCAGTTCCACAAGCCAATTCAAGTAATTTCTTTTTGTCCTTAGTCTTTAGTAAATGACGGAGGGAAAAATCCGTCCACAAATCGTAAAGACTATCATCCATAACAGCGTCGTATACCGCCGCAAAAGTTTCATAAGTAGCCATAATTATGATACCAAGTTCGCCCGTAATCGGAAAGAAAATTAGGGGAGGCAGACAGAACGAGTTTTCTTAAAAAAATCGTTCGTTGTCTTACCCCCACAGGGCTGATTAGGTACTCTTCTGAGCTTAAAAAACGAATGAAGAGTCCAATCAGCTACTGCGCCAAATAATAAATTTTAATATTGATAAATTGACATAGAACTATCTATTTTCCGACGATTACAGGACGGGTTCAAATCCTTTCTAAGATACAAAGAGCGTCAAAAGCACAGAGAAAATAGAAAACTTTCGGCTGTATCGTTAGATACAAAGGAAATTGATTTTTTCTCACAGTTTTTGGTGCGTGTTCAGTTAACAAACCAACCAAACACAAGGCTCTATCCTTCCTATTAAATCTTTAGTTTAAGCAACAAAACCCAGTTGTCGCCAACTGAGTTCAATTTTTATGCCAAATAAGCTAACACATCCACCATTGGTGCTTCATGCCAGAGTTTTTCAAGGTTATAGTGAGCACGTTCATCTTCTGTAAAGATGTGAACAACGACGTCGTTAAAATCCAAAAGAATCCAACCACCTTTGTTGTCACCTTCCATGTGGCTAGCATCAAGGCCAGCTTCTTTCACTTTCTCACGGATGTTGTCAGCAATAGCTTCCAACTGACGGCTATTCATTGCACTCAAAATAACAAAGTAATCTGTTAGGCTTGTAAGGCCGTACAAATCAAGGGCAACAATGTCTTCAGCTCGCTTTTCATCAGCAGCTTTGACAACCAATTCAAGTAATTCTTCTTTCATTTAATCCTCTTTCATTAAAAAATCGTTTTGTAATCTAAGACATCCGCAAAACGCTCATCCCAAATGTTCTCATAAAATTCATTAATTGTTTCTGCCGGAATGTCATCTCCATCAAAGGTTGTAACAGCACCTTCAGGAATTACTAGCTTGTAGCCGTGTTCAAAAGCAACTTTAACGGATGTATCGACACAATATTCTGTTTGCATACCACACAAGACTAGTTGTTTAATTCCTTGTTGCTCCAAGTATTCTTTTAAACCTGTCTCTTTAAACATACTATTGTATTGCTTCTGAAATACCTTTTCATCAGGCTGTCTCTTTAATAGTGGCGATAATTGCCAATCTTCAGAGGTTAGAGCCTCATTCGTTTCAATATGTTGAATGTAGATGATTTCAATCTGCTGTTTTCTAGCCTGATTTTGTAAATAAGAGATTTTCTCTAACAGCTTTTTTGTTTCAAAACCTGTTTCTACTAAGATATTTTGCACATCAATAATGATAAAAGCTGTTTTCACTCATTGATCCTCTTTCAAGTACTTCACAAAAGCATTATAGGTTTCCAAGGTTTGCGGGAAAATCGGCAAGGCCTGATGAGCCAAGTGTTCTACAGTATGAACTGTCTCAAAAGCAACGGCCTTATCCAAGGATTGCTCTGCTACTTGTCTAGCTTCCTCTACCAAAGGGAAATTACGGTTATGCTCAATATAATCAGCCACATAGACAATCTTATCTAGGGTTGACATTTCATGGCTTCCGACGGTATGGATTTCAATACTGCGTAGAATTTCGGGGTCAGTCAATCCCAAATCTTCTTGGATTTTGTAAATCCCAACCATGCCATGCCAGACATTATTCCCCCAATTTTTCAATTCAGGATCAAGCTTATATTTATCAATAAGCCCCAAGAATTCCTGATCTGGAAGTTCCTTGGCATAATCATGAAGCAAACCAGCCAATCCGGCTTTCTCAGTATCATATCCGTACTTTTCAGCAAGAGCAATAGCAGCTCGCTCAACACCCAGAACATGATTGAAGCGTTTAGGGCTCATGACCGCTCGAACTTTTTCAAGAAGTTCTTCACGAGAATAGTCTAGGTATTTTTCATAGGTCATTTATAGAGCCCCGCTTTCTTGATGTAGGCAAGTACAGACTGTGGCACCATAAAGTTAGGTGTGCGATCCTTCTTAATGTAGGCTCTGACTGCACTTGAACTAATATCCATAAGGGGCACATCCACCCAAATAACTGGGTAAGAGGTTCCAGCCTTATACTTAGGACGCTGAACACCAACAAATTGGACCATCTCGATAAGTTCATCAATTCGATGCCACTTAGGTAGGTATTCGACCATATCCGCTCCAATAATAAAGTAATAATCCGTATCAGGATTAGCCTCTGTCAAGAGCTTCATGGTGTCATAGGTATAGCTGATTCCCTTACGTTCCAACTCAATGGTTTCGATGTCCAATCCTTCGATACCGTTAATAGCCAACATAAGCATATTAAGGCGGTGTTTTTCATCAATGGTCTCTTTTTTATCGACATGAGGTGGCTCATATTCAGGCATGAGAAGAACTTCATCGAGACCTAACTGCTGACGTACTTGGTCAGCAACAACCAAGTGGGCATTGTGGACAGGATTGAAATTTCCACCTAATATTCCCACTTGCTTACGGCCTGTATCTTTAACTTCTTCCTCTAGTTGAACCTTTGTAAATGGGGTTACGAGATCTAGTGCCATGTACGCCTCCTCTTTCTCAAGCATTATACAACTGACTTAAGGCTAGCTTTAATGCTTCAAAAGTGTTCCTATACCTTAGTTTGTCCTTCACCAAGCAAAGTCAGCAACTATTTTTGGATTGCTTTGACCTTTGGTGACAACTTACGATTTTCTTTTTTAGCTGATTCTTTATAGAGAATCAAGATACGTCCAATCTTAAGGACTGTATCACAGCCAATTTCTTCTTCCAAAATTTCAGCAACTTCATGGATATCTTCCATAGTATTTTGGAGTAGGGTTACTTTGATCAATTCACGGGCATCAAGAGCGTTACGAACGCTAGTTTTGATGTGGTCGTTAAGACCATTTTTCCCGATTTGTACAATAGGTTTGAGAGTGTGTGCTTCCGATTTGAGGAAGGCACGTTGTTTTGATGTTAATGACATGTTTATTCCTTTTAATTTTTTTGCTGTTTTTCTTAGGTGATACGGACGCTAGCAAACCTTCGATTTCATAGCTAATTTTTGAGCCTAGGGTCTCAAAAATTCCGAATCCAAGTAACATAAAATGTTACTTGGATTACTATCACAGCGAAAAACACATCGTTTGCTCATGACGTAAATCTAGGCAAACTTCATGTTCATTGAAAAGACTCTTTTATACTTTTAACTACTTTATTAAGTTTAAATAATTGCTTTTCGTACGACGACGCCAACACCTTCTGGTGCCCAGGCAGCAACGATGGTTGGTTGGTCAGCTTTTCCTTGGACACGAATCCAACCTAATCCCGAGAAGACAATGTCTGTCTTATCTTTGACAGTAAATTCGTGCCGAACAAGTTTTGGAAAATCGGCCAAATCCTTTGGCCCAGGAGGCATGAGAAGACTTCCAACATGCTTATCATAGAAGGCATCTGCGCCTTCAAGCTTGGTGCGATGAAGCTTCAAGTTATTATCAAAGAAGGCTGTAAAACCTTGCTTATTCCCATCAATAAAGTCAAAACGTCCAAGACCACCTAGGAATAGGGTTTGAGTAGCATTTAACTGGTAAGTTTTTGGCTTAATTTCCTTCTTAGGACTAACGTACTTGAGATCCTTGGCTGACAGATAGTGCGCCATCTGGTGGCGGTGAATGATTCCTGGTGTATCAAAAATGTAAGTACCATCATCCAGAGGAATTTCAATCTTATCAAGGGTCGTTCCTGGGAAACGAGATGTCGTGATAATATCTTTATCACCTGTAATTTCCTTGATAATCGCATTAATTAAGGTTGATTTACCAACATTCGTAACACCAACAACATAGACATCACGACCCTTACGGAGGTCTTCAATACGTTGAATTAGCTCTTTAATAGCATGATGATTTTGAGCAGATGTCAACATGACATCCACAGGACGCATCCCTTCTTCGTGGGCACGTTCTGTCAACCATTGAGTTACCTTACCATCTTTAACGGATTTAGGTAGGATATCCTTTTTATTTCCAACCAAGAGCACATCATTACCCGAAACAAAGCGTGATAATCCTGGGATGATTGATCCATTAAAATCGAAAATATCAACAACATTGACAACGAGGGCATCACTATCACCAACTTCATGAAGCAATTTTAAAAATTCATCATCAGTGATGTGGACATCCACAATCTCATTGTAATGACGAAGACGGAAACAGCGCTGGCAGTATAACTCACCTGTTTCCTCGGCCTTTTTAATAGAGCTAGCAGGTGTGAAACCTGCTTTTTCTTTATCTTCTGTTTGAATTTGGGCTCCACACCCAATACAAAATAATTCTTCCATTAAATTCCTTTGTTGAAGGTCATAGGACCATATGCTTTTTCAATCTTTTTCCACATGCGACGTTCACGCCAACGGTTAAACTTGGTCACCCAAGAATCCGACTTCACCAAAGGCTTAACCAAAATCGAGCGAATACCTGCTCGGTGGCTAGCCCTAATGTCAGTCATGAGCTGGTCACCCACCATTACAACTTCTTCACGGTTAAAGTGATAGCGTTCAATCGCTTCATTAATGCCTTTAGTGAAAGGCTTCATGGCACGACTCACGAAATCCACATGGAAATTGGCAACCGCACGTTCAACACGTTCATATTTATTGTTAGAGACCACAACCACTGGAATGTCAGCCTCTGTCATCTCATCCAACCAAGCACGTAGCTCAGGAGTCCCATCAGGGTTGTTCCAAGCAATCAAGGTATTGTCCAAATCGACCAAGACGGCACGAATACCATGTTCACGTAGCTGGTCAGGTTTCAAATCATAAACAGCCTCCACCATAAACTGGGGCCTATAATCGTCTATACTCATTTTCTCTCCAAAATGTTAGTTTACCTCTTATTCTACCATATTTTTAAGGTTTATGTGTGGGACTTAAGTCCTATTTTTTAAGAACAGCCTTTACAGAACAATAAAGAAAAGAGCCACAATCACTCAGGCTCCATTCTTATCTCTGAATTTTTCCTTGTTTTTTAAGGGCAACTAAATTCTTAAGTGATATGATGATGACAGCAAGAACAATTAAAATCATTCCAACCACATCAATGGCAAAGAAATGGTCGCCCATAATTAATACGGTCAAAATGACCGATGCTACGGGTTCCACCGAAGCCAAGAGACTCCCTTTGACAGCTCCAACCATGGTCGTCCCCTTAAGGAAAATGGTGTAAGCAAAGACTGTCCCAATAAAGACCAAACCAAAGAGCGCTAAAAGATTTCCACTAGTCAAGGGTAGCTCATACCTCCAAGCTTGGATAGCAATCGGAAAGATCAAACCACCAAGCAACAGGCCTAAACCAATGACAATCAAACTGCCCCATTTTTCAATAGCTTTAGCAGGCAGTAAGATATAAAGTGCATAGGTCACCGCCGAAGAGAGGCCCCAGAACAAGCCCAGAGGCGTAATGGCCAATTCTGTCAGCTGACCATGCGTTGCGATGATAAAGGTTCCCACAATAGCCATGGTAATCGCCACTAGCTCTGCTGCCGTTGGCAACCTACGATGTTTGGCACATACAAAAGCCAGAATGAGTACTGGCGTGACATACTGCAAGACCGTCGCAGTCCCTGCATTCGTGTACTGAATGGCACTAAGATAGGCATACTGATTCAAGACCAGACCAAAGAGTGCAAATAAGGCGATACTTACTAAGGTCTTCTTATCTTTAATAGCTTGAACCAATTTGTCTGGCTGCCTAAAAAAGACCGAAGCTGTCAGTAAAATACCAGACAGAATCAAACGTAAACTCGTCAGAAGATTGACATTCACACCATGAGCCAATAGATATTGACCAGAAACTCCTGAAAATCCCCAAGCAATTCCAGCAGTTATGACCATCAGACTACCTTTTAGCGTCTTTGACATAGTCGCCTCCCAAATCTATTTGTTTCTGTTATTGTAACACAAAAAGGTCGAAACAAAGCGGTTCCGACCTTTATTTATTCATTCGACCTTTATAAGCTTATTCTGGTTCAACTAAGATCTTAATTTGAGATTTATCTTGGGTCAATTCAACAAAGCCTTCTTCAACGATATTCTCCAATTTAATTTTCTTAGTAACCAATTTATCAGCAGGGAAGTAGCCTTGTTCCATCAATTCCAAAACTTTAGGGAAGATGTGACGGTAGGCAATAATTCCTTTGAGAGATTTTTCTTGGATGGCGAATTCATTTGGGTTGATGCTGGCTTCACGTTCCCAGATAGATACAACCATACATTCCCCAGCTTTATGAACAGCTGCAAGGGCTTGGCCTAAAACAACCGGAACCCCAGTAACTTCGTAAGAAACATCTGCTCCACCGCCTGTCAAACGATGGATAGCCTCTACGACTGTTTCCCCTTCTTCTGGGCGAACAACAATTGCTCCCAATTCTTCTGCTTTCGCTTGACGTTCAGGAGACAATTCAACCGCATAGATTTTTGATGCGCCTGCTGCACGAAGGGCTTCAACGATCAAAAGACCAATTGGACCCAAGCCAAAGATAACAGCTGTATCCCCAGCTTTCAAAACAGATTGACGGACTGCATACACAGCTACAGCAGCAGGTTCTGTAAGAGCGGCTTGTTCATAGCTCAAGCTATCTGGAATCACATGGACAAGATCACCGTCAAGGACACAGTATTTCGCAAAACCACCATCTGCAGCGAGGCCGACAAAGTTCAAGTTTGGATCAAGGTTATAATCGCCAATCAAGTTGTGCTCTGCAAGAATTGGTTCGATGGTTACACGATCGCCAACTTTGACACGAGTCACATCACTTCCGACTTCTACAATCTCACCAGAGAATTCATGTCCCAAAGTAACCGGTGCTTTTTGACCAGAATACACATGTTCTTCTGTTGGAATGAAGATTGGTCCATCCAAATATTCATGCAAATCTGTACCACAGATTCCTGTGAACTTGACTGCCACTTTTACTTGATGAGGCTGTACTTCAGGTACTTCCACTTCTTCGATACGAACGTCTTTCGCTGCATGCCAGCGAGCTGCTTTCATAGTAGCCATATGATGATCTCCTTGTTTTCACAATTTTTGGTTTTCTTTTCAGGAAACTTTATACATCAAATTGTAAACGTTTTCTTTTTACTTGTCAAGGAAAAAGGGACCAAAAAAATAAAGGAAGTATCCTATGAAGTACCTCCCTAATCTAAACAATAGTTACCTTATTTCTTTTTGATTCGAGACACCTCTAGCCACCAACCCACAATCCAGCCAAGGACTAAAAGATAATTTTCAAGTGCTCCAATAGCATTCACTGAGTGATGATGTTGAAGATAGCTAAGGAAATGATTGGTCCCAATACCCAGGCCACCTAGAATCAAAGCAAGCAGAACGGCTCTCAGATAAAACCAATCGTATTTGAGATTAACGGCAAGGAGGATGACCAGAACCGCAACATTCCAAATACCAATCTCCCTCTGCCAGCCAACTGAAATACCGTATCCCGAGTGACTTCCCATATAGGTTGGGAAAAATAGCTGAAAAATAATGGCACCAGTCATGGCGAGAATGACGAGGATAAATAAGACTCTTAAGAATTTGTTCATAGGGTTGCCTCCTAAAATCTTCTATAAAAATATTCCCAACTAGTCTAACACAAATATTATAAATAAAAAACCAACCTCTCGGCTGGTTCTTTTTCTATTAATCTTCTTTCAACTTCGCCAATTCTTGGGCAAGTAACTTGAGGGCTACTTGTGGGTTGGCTTGGCCTTTGGTTGCTTTCATAAGGAAGCCTGTGAAGGCCTTGTCAGCGTTACGTTTACCTGACTTGAAGTCGGCTACAGCTGCTTCATTGTCTGCAAAGACTTGGTGGATGATTGGGATCAAGACTTCAGGGTCTGAAATCTGTACCAATCCAGCTTTTTCAACGTATTCACGCGCTCCACCACCGTTTTTCGCCAAGTGAACGAAGACTTTCTTGGCAATCTTAGATGAAATCGTTCCATCTTCGATGATGGCAATCATTTCGACCAAGTTTTCTGGTGTCAATTGGATTTCTTCCAGCGTTTTGCCTTCTGCATTCAAGAATTGTGCCACTTCACCTTGGAGCCAGTTAGACACTTGTTTAGCATCGCCACCAAGGGCTACAGCTGCTTCAAAGAAGTCAGAAGTAACTTTTGTAGCTGTCAATTGGTTGGCATCATAGTCAGACAAGCCAAGCTCTGCCACGTAGCGAGCCCGACGGTCTTTTGGAAACTCTGGCAACTCCGTACGCATTTCCTCAATCCACTCATCTGAAATTTCAAACAAGGGAAGGTCTGGTTCTGGGAAGTAACGGTAATCCGCAGCTCCTTCTTTGACACGCATAAGGATCGTGCTCTTATTAGCTTCATCATAACGACGTGTTTCTTGACGAATGACACCACCTGAACGCAAGATTTTCGCTTGACGCTCAACTTCGTATTCAAGACCTTTACGGACGTTTGAGAAGGAATTCAAGTTTTTCAACTCTGTCTTGGTACCAAATTCCTCTTGACCGTATGGGCGAAGGGAAATGTTGGCATCTACACGCATAGACCCTTCTTCCATCTTGACGTCTGAAATACCTGTGTACTGGATGACTTCTTTCAAAGCTGTCAAATAAGCGTAGGCTTCTTCTGGAGAACGCATATCTGCTTCAGATACGATTTCAATCAATGGTACCCCTTGACGGTTAAGGTCTACGTAAGAGAATCCATCTGTTCCGTGGGTGTTTTTACCGGCATCTTCTTCCAAGTGGGCACGTTCAATCCCAATTTTCTTAGTTGAGCCGTCTTCCAATTGCACTTCAATCCAACCGTTATATCCGATTGGCTCATCAAATTGCGAAATTTGGTAGGCCTTTGGATTATCAGGGTAGAAATAGTTCTTACGGTCAAAGTGCATATGCTGATGGATATCCATATTCAAGGCCAAGGCAGCCTTGATACCAGCATCCACAACACCCTTGTTCAAGACAGGAAGCACACCTGGGAAAGACCAGTCAATCACATTGGTATTGGCATTTTGCTCGTTCCCAAAGTGAGCAGAGGTTGGTGAGAAAATTTTTGAGTTTGTATTCAATTCAACGTGGACTTCAAGTCCGATGACTGTTTCAAAGTTCATTAATTGTCACCTCCGAAAATAAGGGGTTGTTGCTTGTGGTAATCCGTCGTTGCTTCAAAGGCAGCTGCAGCTTGGTAGATGGTTTCTTCAGAATACTTAGGACCGATCAACTGCAAACCAACTGGAAGACCTTGCGCAAAACCTGCAGGAATCGAAATCCCTGGAAGACCTGCCAAGTTAACTGGAATGGTCAAGAGGTCAGCCAAGTACATGGCAACCGGATCATGGTTGAGCGAATCCAAATCAAAGGCTACACTTGGAGCTGTTGGACCAAGGATAAGGTCATAATCCGCAAAAACTTTTTCGAAGTCTTGGATAATGAGAGTACGAACTTGACCAGCTTTCTTGTAGTAAGCATCGTAGTAACCAGATGACAAACTAAAGGTACCAAGCATGATACGGCGTTTAACCTCATCACCAAAGCCTTGGCTACGAGTGTTCACGTAGATATCATCCAAGTTTTTAGCATCTTCCGCACGGAAACCATAGCGAATACCGTCGAAACGTTGCAAGTTTGAAGAAGCTTCAGATGAAGCGATGATGTAGTATACGGCAACCCCGTATTTAGAGTGTGGAAGGCTAACTTCTTCGACCGTTGCTCCCAATTTTTCAAAGTGTTTAGCCGCATTAAGGATGGTTTCTTTGACTTCTGGGTCGATCCCTTCACCAAGGTACTCCTTAGGAAGGGCAATCTTCATACCCTTGATATCTTGACCAATCTTAGAAGTGAAGTCTGCTACACGAACAGGTGCAGAAGTTGAATCCTTGGCATCTTCACTGGCAATAACATTGAGCAATTGGGCATTTTCCTTAACCGTTGGTGAGAAGGTACCAATTTGGTCAAGTGAGCTACCAAAGGCAATAAGACCGAAACGTGAAACAGTTCCATAAGTTGGTTTGAGACCAACAATCCCGTTGAAGGCAGCTGGTTGGCGGATAGAACCACCAGTATCAGAACCAAGAGACAAACGAACTTGCCCTGAAGCGACAGAAGCTGCTGAACCACTAGAAGATCCACCAGGCACCTTGCTGTGGTCCCAAGCATTTTTAGTCGCCCCATAGTAAGATGTTTCACCAGATCCACCCATAGCAAATTCATCCATGTTAGTCTTCCCGATGACAATCATATCTTTGGCTTTCGCATTGGCAACAGCTGTCGCATCAAAGATAGGCTCGTAGTTGTAGAGCATTTTTGATGCCGCAGTCGTCAAGATACCATCTGTTGAGATATTGTCTTTGACAGCGAGTGGAATTCCTGACAGCAGGTTGTCTGCATCGATTCCTTTTTCATCAATGGCCTTAGCTTGCGCAAGGGCAGCTTCTTCGGCCACCGTTACAAAGGCATTGACGGCTTCTTCACGCGCCTTGATATCGTCAAGCGTCGCTTGTGTCAATTCCGTTGCTGAAATTTCCTTAGAGACAAGGAGGTCGTGCAACTCTTCAATGGTTTTATTGTTGAATGACATTAGGCATCTCCTCCATCTTCTAGGATAGCTGGTACCTTGATGTAGTAATTGTCTTTTTCAGGTACATTTTTAAACAAACGGTCACGGTCAGTCCCTTTTTCAGCAACATCCGGACGCAATACGGTCTTACAATCAGCCATAGTCGTTGTTGGGGCAACACCTGTTGTGTCCACTTCTTCCAACAATTCCACCATGTCGACAATTTTAGACAAGGTTGTCGCAAACTCAGCTGTCTCTTCTGGAGAGAATTTCAATTTTGAAAGATTGGCAACGTGGGTTACCTCTTCTTGCGTAATTTTCATCTTGCTTCCTTTCGTGAAATGATGATTTTTCAATACGTTCTATTTTACCATAATTAGGCCTATTTTGCTTGGAGGATAAAAAAACTGTAGTAACTTTTTTGCACTACAGTTTACAGAGATAGAGCTTTTTCAAAACACTTATCGTATGGCTACTAGGAGCTTTCTCCAGGCTTCTAAAATTTCTGGTTTCAAATAATGTTTTGCCAGGTCATATGAGGCTTGGTGCATAGACTCAAGATCACTTTCTAAGGCAAATACAATCTTGTCGGCCATCTGAGAAACAAGTAGATCCTCATCCATAGTCTCGCTATAAGGGACCAGAAAGCCGTTTTTACCATCCTTGATGAAAGTTGGATTGCCATAACGGGCGTCAAAACCAACCAAGGCTAGACCTGCTCCCACCGCTTCCATCAGAGTCAAACCAAAGGTCTCCCACTGAGAGGCGGTGACATAAAGTTCATACTGTGGGTAAACTTCACGTAAATCCGCATGACCCCGAAGTTGGATGAAGTCACCTGCCCCAAGAGTATCAATCAGATCTTGTAGATTCTCTTGCTCGCCACCTTTGCCGTAGATGTCAAAGTGAAGATTTGGCTCTTTTTCATGAGCAAGGGCGACTGCTCTTATAGCTAAATCCAAGCGTTTACGTGGGTCCAATCGCGAAGCCGTCATCAAACTAAGAGGTTTCCTCTGCTCCTCTGGAAAAATAAGGTTATCCAAATGTCCCACTGCTAGGTCATGAATACTAGCATCTGTTACACCTTGCTTTTTCAGAGTATGCTCTAAAACAGCCTTCTGTGCCTCCGTAGCTGTAATGAAGAAATCAAAACGTTGGGCATACTTAAAGATGTAATAATACTCATAGTAGAGGTCGCCATTTTCAAATTCATGCTCTGAATGAAAAACGAAGCCTAACTTTGCAGGTGTATCCAATTCATAAATCGGTCGCATAAACTCTATCAAGGAGGCCCTATCCAGCAACAAGGTATCCGCAGTTGTCAGCGGAAGTCTTGCTAGAAAACGACGCATGACCTCTGTTTTTGTTACTAAAATCTCAGTTCCCAACCTATATAACCAGCTGGTCCCTTGCTTGAGTTCTTCAAAGGCGATGCGACCATCTTTATTGTGATAACTTCTCCTGATGATAATGCCTTTTTCAAAGTATTCTGTGACTAATTTACTTGTTCCATACCACTCACGCTTTAAAAGCATACCATTGACGTGGTAATCCACATACCGCACACAACCTTTTTGGTAGGAATCCATCTTGAAGACTAAAGAAGTGCCATCAGAACAGACATAAACAGAGTCTGTTTCGCTTTGACTCTTCAAATCTAGACGTGTCAACTTAAATTTTTGCTGCAAGGCCCCCACTGTCAAAGATGGGATATGACTGTCTTGATCTGTAAAGCTAAGATAGGCATGGAGGAGCTCCTCGTAGCGATGCCCCAAAGAAAGATAATAATCTAATTTATAGGGTTGTGGCCAGGTCGTAAAGACAAATTTAGCAGGCTCATTTAATTCACGTAGCATCAAAGCTCTAGACGCCTGAGCCACATCGACACCATTAGGTTCATAGCCCACCAATAGGTTAAAGGTGTAAATCGTCATCTTTTTCCCCCTCCAATCTAGTAAAGAAAGCTAAGATTTCTTCCCTCTCGGCGAGTTTCAAAACCTCTTTCTGACTTTTAAGAGCCTCAGGGTAAAACCCTTCTTGCTGTATGAGTTGTCGGAACCCCTGCTCTAGTTCCTCTAAGGAAGTATAGACCGTTGGTAAGTCCTTATAGTAGTGACGATGAACCGTTGATTCTAAGCCAAAAAGCAACTGTCCATTTTCAATCGCATCCAAAGTTGCATCAGACACTTCACTTTCATAATTCAAGTCTAAATAAATGAAACAATTCCTTAGTAGCTCTTGATATTTCTCCTGACGAATCCCTGGGTAAAGATGGACATTTCTCTTATCTTCGAGACAAGTCAATTTTGGTCCCATACTAGTTTGAGCTCCAATATGAAAGTCAATATCCGGAAAAGCATCAACCAAGTCAGCTAAACCCTCAATATTTTCAGAAGCAGTCATCACCATGGCTTGAGGCACAAAAGTCTGAGAACCTTCTTGTTCTGCACCAGCTAAATAAATCATGCCTGACCTGCGTTCCTCTTGCGGATAATAATTAGTAATCAAAACATGATTCACTTGATTTTGAATAAACTCAAGACCATCATGACTGTCGGAGCAATAGACCAGACGATTAACATTCAAGGTCTGCAATGTCGGGATTAGATTGCAATCCATACAGATGATAGCTTCGTCTGACTTCAGGATCTGATTCAAAACAGCCTTAGTTAATTCTTCCCTACCTGAAAAAATCCTATCTCTTCCTTCAGATCCCTGATCAATTAGGTATCCATCTTGAATATAGTGAAGCAAGACCTCTTCTTGGTTACGATTAAAGTAAATATCCATTATGCCTTGCCCCTGATCATCCAGAAGACGCTGTTTGGTCCGCCAGCCATAGCGATTATAGTCGTCTATCGCAACAACTTTTTCCCCTTGTCCAAACCATTGGACTTGTTTGACTGTACGTTCCTTTAGATTGTCACGAAAAATGACACTGGCACGGCGGTCTTGACCATCAAAAATGTAGGTCGTAATCCCTAAAGTCCACAATTCCCAGTAGAGGGGAACTGACAAATCGTTAAAAAAGAGTGGTTTCCCTTGATAATCTTCCTCAGAGGAATAAATAAATAACGATGCTAAACTAATAGTGCCCTTATCAACATCCGTTTCAAAATTCGTGTAAAACACACGGGATTGGATACCAAAGGAGTCTAGTAATCTTCTCAGTTTTTCCGTTGCCTGACTAGGTTCTTGTGCAATAATAAGCATAGTTATCCTTTCTGACTAATCCAAGCAATAAATAGCTTAACCCTAGACCTTTATTGCTCCAAAAATCTCAAGTTAATCTGCGCCGTCTTATAGGTCTCAGTATCTTGAAGATTAGCTTCTTCCATTTTTTCAATCGCCCGCTTCAGACGTGTCTTATAAATATAACGGTGCCAGGTCAAATCATAGCCCAACATACCTAGTAAAGCTAGTTTTTCATTCTTGGCTTCCATCTCATCTAAGACACGCTTCTCTGTCCAGACCTGCGACAGCGTATCCTTACGACCCACTCGGTACCAGTAGATACATTTTTCAGTATGAACAACACGATTGGCCTTTAATAAGAGTTTGTACATAAGGAAATTATCTTCGACATTCTTCCCAACAGGAAAACGAAGGTCCTCAAATAAGGAGATTTTGTAGAGTTTCATCATAGCACATGCCCAGGCCATATCTCTTGTCTCTTGAATGGCATCCTGGTCTATAATCTCTCTCCCCTCATAAAGGGTTTCAGAATAATCGTTCTCCGTTACCTTAATCAAAAACTTACTGGTACTCTCGTTGAACAAATTATAATTGGCAATAGAAACATCTGCCTCATACTTCTTAAGCTGAGTGTACAAGGTCTCCACATAATCCTCTGTTACCCAATCATCTGGGTCTACAAAAGTGATGTAATCACCTGTGGCTAGGTCAATTCCTGTATTTCGGGCTGCAGATAGGCCACCATTAACTTGTCGCACATAGCGAATACGCGAATCTCGCTTGAAAAATTCCTTGCAAATCTCCTCTGACTTATCAGGAGAGCCATCATTGACAAGAATGATTTCAAGGTTTGGATAAGTCTGATTCACTATCGTTTCCAAACACTGCTTTAAATAAGCTTCCACATTATAAATGGGAATCACAATACTCACTACTTCTTTATTTTCCATGGTCTATCTCTCAATCGTATCTATATAATCTCGAACAGCCTTTACCATTTGGTCTACTTGGTCATTCTTGAACACTTGATTTTGCCCAGTTTGGTCGTGATTTGTTCCTTCAAAAGAGAAAATCGGAAGACCCAACTGATGAATCGTTTCTGTGATATGATCAACCTCGTCAAATGGGTTGATATCCAAATAGAAATCTATTTTTTCCAAGACCTTTCGACTGGTCAAGGGATCAAAGGATGGATAGAGAATAAGGTTTGGATACTGCTCCAACTTCACCAAATTAAACCCAAAATGAGAATGAGCCAAAACATGAAAAGCTACATCTGGAAGAGCCTGTAGCAAATGTTCCAATTCAAAGATGTCTGCAGTATTAGTATAAATCGCCGTATGGTAAGAAAAATCACCTACCATTTCACTAAAGCTAAGCTTTAAGGATGGCTTTCTCAATAAGATTTCTTCCCAAGATAGGGCATAATAAAACCACCAAATATCCCTAAAACGATTGAAGCGTTTCGACGTCCAAGGCTTATTGTGGGAAGTATAATGAATAACTGCTGGTACCCCTTTAAATGCATCATACCATTCCAAATCCCCATAACCATACTGGTCCTTATCAGAACCCACTTGGAGATTATAGGTCCATGGGAGTTGATGCCAAGCGTCCTTGAAATAAAGATTCAAGATCCCTTGATCCCCATAAACATTTTGATGATGCTCTTTAGTCAAGTCAAAAAGAGACTCTGTCACCTCGTTTTGTCGCCACCAATCGGTATCAATAACCATCAAACCAGCGTTAAAACCATCTGTTGTCGTCGGACGGTCCACTACCGCTCCAATACCCAATCCGCCAAGATCCACTTCAAAAAGTGGTGACAAATCCTGCGTAAAAATCATATCGCAATCCAAATAGAGAACACGATTTTCTTGAACAAACTCAGGAATTGCATAACGGAAAAAAGTCGCATAATGTATATGCGCACTTGGAAGCGAAAATTGTTTAAAGCTTTCGGCAGACACACGACAATTGAGAATTTCAGAATCAATAGCCTCTAGGCGACGATTCATCAGCGTAAACCATTCTGTTGGTAAATTCTCATTTAGCACATAAATTTTCCACTGCCCTTTATGTGCACACAAAGATTTAAGAGCCACCTCTAACTTTTCCATGTAGGATAGCTCTGCTACAAATACAACTGATTTTTTACCCATGTTTTCTTCCTCTCAAACTCTAATAAGAATATCATTTTTTAGAAAACATTACAATTTCTATCCCTTACAAAAAAAGCCAGCCCTAAGGCTGACTTTAATTGGAGATCAATTTTCTTTTAGTGCTCGTTAAATGCGTAAAATAGAATTCAGACAAACACACAGCTCAAAACACCGAACACCTCTCAACTCATAGACTATTCTACAGAGGCACCGTTACTTGCGATAACTTCTTTGTACCAGTTAAATGATTTCTTCTTAGAGCGTTTAAGGCTACCATTACCATCGTTGTCACGGTCCACATAGATGAAGCCATAACGTTTTTTCATTTCACCAGTTCCAGCAGAAACAAGGTCAATACAGCCCCATGTTGTGTAGCCCCAAAGCTCTACACCATCTTCATTGATAGCATCACGCATGGCCTTGATGTGGGCTGCCAAGTAGTCGATACGATAATCATCTTCGACATAACCATTTTCATCTGGTGTATCCACAGCACCGAGACCATTTTCAACAATAAACATCGGTTTTTGATAACGATCCCAAATAACGTTAAGGGTAATACGAAGACCTAGCGGGTCGATTTGCCAGCCCCACTCTGAAGCTTCCAAATATGGATTTTTAATAGAGGCAAAGATATTTCCAGCGGTCTTTTCATTAACTTCTGGATCACCTGAAGCCACACGACTTGCATAGTAAGAGAAAGAAATAAAATCAACAGTATGCTCTTTAAGAAGGGCCAAATCTTCTTCAGTCATCTCAATCTCAATGCCATCACGTTCCCACTGCTTCTTAGCATAATTTGGATACTCTCCACGAGCCTGAACATCAATAAAGAAATAGCTACTACGATCTTCTTGCATGGCTGCCCAGTAATCACGTGGGTGGGCTGTATTTGGATAATATTGACCTGCTGCCAACATACAACCAACCTTATTTTCAGGGTCAATCTCATGGGCCAACTTGGTCGCCATAGCTGAAGCTACCAACTCATGGTGAGCTGCTTGGTATTTAACCTGCTCCTCATTCTCACCCTCTTCAAAGCAGAGTCCTGCTCCCATAAATGGTGCATGGAGAATCATATTAATTTCATTGAAAGTGAGCCAGTACTTAACCAAACCTTTATAACGTGTGAAAAGGGTACGGCAGAGATTTTCATAGAAGCCAAGCATCTTACGGTTACGCCAGCCACCATACTCGGTAATCAAGTGCATGGGACAATCAAAGTGTGTAATCGTTACCAAAGGTTCAATACCATACTTGTGACATTCTTTGAAGAGGTCCTCGTAAAAGGCAAGCCCAGCTTCATTTGGCTCAGCTTCATCACCCTTAGGAAAAATACGTGACCAAGCAATAGAAAGACGATAGGTCTTAAAGCCTATTTCACCAAAGAGAGCAATATCTTCCTTGTAACGATGGTACATGTCGATACTTTCCTTAGCTGGATAGAAATAGCCATCCTCAAAATCAAACATCTTACGACGTCCAGTGATTATTGAAAGACGATCCTCACCAATTGGCACCACGTCAACATTGGCTAGACCACGCCCATCAGCATCATAGGCCCCCTCACATTGGTTGGCCGCTGTCGCTCCACCCCACAAAAATCCGTCAGGGAAAGTCATTTTTTTAGTCATTCTTCTACCTCTTATGATTCAAGATTATTTCAGTAATAGTATATAGTAATCTGGAATCGTTTTCTTATAGTAAACTACGAAAAACTGATACTATCCTATGATTTTTGACAAAAAACAAGAGTAGGACAGATTCCTACTCTCGATCATAAATATTCTTACTCCACAATTGTTGCTCCAAGAACATTCTTAAAATGCCCAATAGCAAAGTCATGAGCTTCAGGCGTCAAGGAAGCTGTTGCACTCGCTACAACCTCAATATCATAGCCCAAATTATAGGCATCAATGGCTGTATGTAGCACACAAATATCTGTTAAAACTCCTGTCAAGATAACTGTCGTCACACGACGTTCACGCAAACGAATATCTAAATCCGTTCCCGAAAAGGCTGAATAGTGTCGCTTATCCATCCAAAAGACACGATTATCATCCTTAATAGCATCATATACACCAGCCAACTTACCATAAAGTTCTCGCCCAGACGTCCCTACAATATTGTGAGGTGGAAAGAGCTTGGTTTCAGGATGGAAGGTATCTCCTTCATCATGTCGGTCCATAGCAACGAAGATATAGTCCCCATTATCATAGGCCTCTTGAGTTACCTGGGCAATGCGGTCTTCAATGGCTTGGGCAGGCTTTCCAGCCGTCAACTTCCCATCATCTGCCACAAAATCATAAGAGTAATCAATTGATATCAATGCCTTTGTCATATTACTTTCTCCTTTTAAAAAAAGTGGGGCAGGCTCCTCCTACCTCACTTTCTTTCAGTATTCTTCTTATTCGTATTCTTTCAATTTATCGTAGATACCTTCGTTAAGGACTTTAAGATAAGTCCCTTTCATACCGAGTGAACGGCTCTCAATAATACCAGCTGATTCCAACTTACGAAGGGCATTAACGATAACTGAACGTGTAATTCCGATACGGTCAGCGATAACAGACGCTGTCAAGCGGCCTTCCAAACCGTCCAACTCATTCAAGATAGCTGAAACTGCCTTGATTTCTGAGTAAGACAAAGTATTAATAGCCATGTTAATAGCTGTCTGTTTACGAATTGTTTCTTCCAAGTTCTCTGTTTGAAGATTCAACAATTGCAACCCAACTACTGTAGAGGCAATCTCAACCAAGATAAGATCTTCATCTACAAAGTCATGATCGTTACGCCAAATGATGAAAGAACCAAGACGCATACCACCACCATAGATAGGGGCAATTGTAGTCAAACCATCTGGGAAGTCGTCTTTTGATTCCACAGGGAAAATGGTCAAGTCACTGTCAATACCAATGTTTTCTTGAGTGTCATAAACACGGCTGATACCACGTGTATACTCTTCTGGAAGCTGTTTGGCTTCAAAAAACTCTTCTACACGATCATTGTTGGTTTTGTACTTCATGGCAAAACCAAGGAGAGCACCACCACCATTAACGATAGCAGCGTTACAATCAATGATATCTGCCAATTGAGCAGCCATATTGTTGTATGGAAGATCTCCTTCCAAGCTGTCTACTGAGCGTTGCAAGATAGATGTAATTTTACGTGTTTTAGCCAGCAAATTTGCCATATTTATTGTCTTCACTTTCTATTGTAATCATAATAATATCAAGCCTTGTACTAATCTTCTGCGTCAAGACCTACTAGCCCTATCATTATAGCACACTTAACCCAGAAATTGCAAACAATTGTCTGAAAATTATTTATTATTTTACTATTCATTATATTATGTATATTATGGCATTTTTAGGAAAAATGTTCGGATTTTACTCAAATACATCCCCTTTTTAGAGACAATAAAAACTGGACAAGCCTTTTTGTCCAGTTTTTTAAGAAATTAACGCTTGTAATATGACAAGACTCGTTCGATTTTGTTACCGAGATCAGCCAACTCTTCCACACGAGGAAGGTAGACAATACGGAAGTGATCTGGTTCATTCCAGTTAAAGCCTTTACCTGGAACTAGGAGAACCTTCTCCTTCTTCAAGAGACGAAGACAGAATTCTTCATCATCTTCAATATCATACATGTTACGGTCAATCTTAGGGAAGATGTAAAGCCCTGCGTCAGGCTTAACAGCCGAAAGCCCTGGAATAGCGTTTACGGTATTCGTGATAAACTCACGTTGTTCATAGATACGCCCACCAGGGATCAAGAGTTCATCCACGGATTGGTAACCACCAAGTGAAGTCTGAATAACGTGTTGGGAGAGCACATTAGCACAAAGACGCATGTTGGCCAACATATTAAGCCCTTCAATATAGCCTTTGACATTCTTTTTAGGTCCAGAGAGAACCATCCAACCTACACGGAAACCACAGATACGGTGAGACTTAGAAAGACCATTCATAGACACACAGAAAACATCTGGTGCAAGACTAGCAATCGCAGTATGCTTTTTACCATCCATAACCAAGCGGTCATAAATCTCATCCGCAAAGATAATCAAATCATTTTGTCGAGCAATATCCACAATCTGTTCAAGAACATCCTTAGGATAGAGCGAACCTGTAGGATTATTAGGATTGATGACTACAATTGCCTTAGTATTTGACGTAATCTTTGATTTGATATCATCAATATCTGGATACCAGTTAGATTTTTCATCACAGACATAGTGTACGGCATTACCGCCAGCTAGACTGACACAAGCTGTCCAAAGAGGATAGTCTGGCATTGGGACCAAGACCTCATCTCCATCATCAAGCAAGGCCTGCATAGACATGGAAATCATTTCTGAAACACCATTACCAATATAAATATCATCAATATCTACATTTGGGAATCCCTTTAGCTGGCAATACTGCATAATCGCCTTACGAGCTGAGAAAATCCCCTTACTATCCGAATACCCTTCACTGTTACGAACATTCATAATTAAATCACGAATGACTTCATCCGGTGCTGTAAAGCCAAATTCCGCAGGATTTCCTGTATTAAGACGAAGAATCTTTTCACCATTGGCAATCATACGGTTGGCTTCATCCAAAACTGGTCCACGAATATCATAGGCAACGTGATCCAACTTTGATGATTTATCAAATGTTTTCATAAGTTAATCCTTTCAAAAGATACTAAAAGTAGATACATCTAGCAGAAAATAAGAAAATTCAACACCTGATGGGGATTTCCACTTTTATTGACACCAACTTTAGGCTTGGCCATTTGGTATCATTTCTGAAGACTTGTCTTCCTCTTTTTTAATTATCATGTTTCTTACGAAGCTAATAACAGATTGTATTATACCTCTTTTTCAAGCAATCTTCAATTTTTAGATAATACTGAAATCTTCACATTACTAAGAGCGTCCTAAAGTAAGCAGTCAAAAAAAGATTTCAGAAAATCTATAACAACGCTTTCATTTTTTAGATTAAAGGAGTATAATAAAGCTAAAGATAGGAGGTAGAGCTTATGTCTCAACAATATGAACGTATTATGGTAGCTATCGACGGTTCTTACGAATCAGAACTGGCCTTTATTAAAGGTGTGCACGTTGCAAAACGTAATAATGCTCAGTTACTATTGGTACACGTTATCGATACACGCGCCCTTCAAAGCGTTGCGACTTTCGACTCTTACATCTATGAAAAACTAGAAGACGAAGCTAAAGCTGTTTTGGCTGACTTTGAACGCCAAGCCAGAGAAGCTGGTTTAACCAAGATTCGCAAAGTTATTGAGTTCGGTAATCCTAAGAGCCTCTTGGCTGTTGATATCCCTGATAAGGAAAATGTTGACCTTATTATGGTTGGTGCCACAGGTCTCAATACTTTTGAACGCTTGCTTATTGGTTCATCTTCTGAATACATTCTCCGTCACGCAAAAGTTGACTTGCTCATTGTTCGTGACTCTGAAAAAACACTTTAGTCACCTCTCACAAGCACCTCTGGTGCTTTTCTCATATGAAAAAGAACCGAGATCCTAAATCTCAGTTCTTTTTTTGTTCTATTTTTCAGACTTTGCTGATTCAGACATCACTTCTGACTCTGAAGTTGACTGGCTTTCTTCGGCCAAGTCTTCACTAGCAGATTGACTTGAGGCACCTGCTTGCTCCAAAGCAAGACTAGTTGAAAGGCTCTCACGCTCTGCTTCCTGACTAAGGCTAGCTTCAACAATCATGAGTTCCTTTTGACGTTCTGTTTCACGAAGATATTCACGTTCTTCAAGTTCTTCCTGACGACGTCTTTCCTGCTCACGTCTTTGGGCTTTTTGACGCTCACGCTTAGCATGACGTTTTTGCGTCTCATCAATCAAGACCTTAGTATTGTCTTTAATATGCATCCACTTAATAAGACGAACTAAGAGTCTCCATAGGAAAACAATAATCGATTCTGCGAAAAGAAGAATCTCAACCAGAATAACACCTAGCAAGCTCCAAGCCATAAAGAGTGTAATCAATAATTGCGTGAAAATCTTCTTCAAGTCACCCAAATGATTATTGTGAATATTAAGGGTTTCAAGGAAAAGATCTAAAATCCCTTGCAAGAGGTGTGATTTAACAGATTTGTCTCCCTCTAGGCTCAAGTCCGTTTGAACTTCTGCCGGAGTAACAACTGTCAAGTCCCCATCTTGGTAGACATCTATACGGTCTCCTAATTTTATGTCAAAATCAAAAAGCGTGCGATCTATTTTCTTAAGTCGCCCGTCAGGATGACTGAGATAAACAAAGTCATCATCAAATTTTAAAATACGAAACATAATTTACCTACTCTTTATTGCTCCCTAAATAATAGCAAAGTTAAAAAGCTCTTGTCAAGAGCTTCTTTTTCAATCCAAGGTTTTAACACCGATACGATTTTTATACTCTTGATACGTTTCAGTGTGCATGAGAGCTTTGGCATTTTTAACCCGATCTGCCGTTGGTGGTTTGACCCCTTCCAAAGGATATGGAATACCGAGCTCACGCCATTTGAACTCACCCATTGTATGATAGGGAAGAATTTCAAATTTATCGACATTTTTCAAGGTCTTTACAAACTCACCAAGCTTAACCAAGTGTTCGTCAAAGTCTGTCAAACCAGGTACCAAAACATGGCGAATCCAGACTGGAACTTGTTTATCAGACAGATATTGAGCAAATTCCAAAATATTCTTATTAGGTTGACGGGTCACAAACTTGTGTTGTTCAGGATCAATCTCTTTGATGTCAAGTAGGACCAAGTCAGTAACAGCCAAAAGTTTGTCAACGACTTCATGATACTCAGGAGTATTGCGGTAAGCAAACCCACAAGTATCAAGCGTACAGTGAATTCCTAGCTTCTTAGCCTCTGTAAAGAGGGCAGTGACAAAATCAATCTGAAGCATAGCCTCACCACCTGATACAGTAATACCACCATGCTCACCCCAGAAATGACGGAAACGAAGAGCCTCATCTAAGACATCTTCAACTGTACGTTCAACAGCCTTATTTGACTCCATAGCCCAAGTATCTGGGTTATGACAATATTGGCAACGCATCTTACAGCCTTGCATGAAAACAATAAAACGGATACCAGGACCATCTACGGATCCAAAACTTTCGGTTGAATGAACAAGTCCAGTCACCTGACTGTAATCAATTTCTGCCATGGCAGCCTCCTTGAAAACGCTTTTTACATGTTTTTATTATACCTCTTTTATCAGAAACATGCTCCATATCTGCCTGAATTCAAGCAAAGGTTATACTATAATACATCTGAAATTAAGGGAAATCTATACTATACCAGAAGAAAAACAAAAAAACTGGAAAAATCCAGTCTTTTATCATCTATATTATTAGGCACGTTTCTTAAGACCCAAAAAGGCTGCAGCAACAAGGAAGAATGTTCCTGCCATTGTCAAGATTACTGTTGATGCTTCACCAGTCTTAGGAAGTGTAACTTCCTTACCTTTAGCATCTTTACCAGTCAATGTACCGTCAGCGTTCACTTTGAATCCTACTGTTTCAGGAGCAACAACACTTGTTGTACCGTCAGTGTTAGCGATGACAATTTGGCTATTTTGTGTAGACACAATTGTTTGGCCAGCTGCAGTGATAACTGGAGCTGTTGGTGTTACAGTAACAACAGGTTGTCCATTAACATTCACTGCTGGAATTTCAGGGTTTTGAGGTGCTTCGCTTGTCCCTTTATCAGTTGCTGAAGCTGGGTCTTCTGGCTTATCGACTGGTTTCTCAGTTGGTTTATCAGCTGGTTTTGTTGATGAATCAGCTGTTGGAGCCGGTGTCGCAGGTGTTTCTGGAGTTGCTGGTGTTGTTGGCTCAGCTGGTACTTCAGGAACTGTAGGTGTTGGTGTTGTTGGCGTTGCCACACCTGTGTTTGAATCATTGCTACGAGCCAAGTCACCATCACTTGGGGCTGTTGAAGGACCAGTTACTGCACGATCTGTCGTTGGTTGTGTAAGAACAGCATCATTTGTCGCAATACCATCGTCCGCAAAAGAAGTTACTGGTACAAAAGCTCCTAGGGTAAAGGTGAGTAAAAGCAAGCTACTATATATAGATTTTTTAGAAGCCATTAAGATTCTCCTTTTTTCATTTATCAGTTAATTTATATTCTACCATAAAAAAGTAATAAAAGACTGTTTTAATTAAAATCTTATTTATTTTTATTCTGAATCTATCAATACGCTAAAATATGTTAGAACATCTCCAAAATTATGGTTGTTTTCCTGACAAAGTCTGGCAGTTTTGATAGGTTAAAAAGGCTTTATGACGTGTTTTATAGACGTTTTCTAATCGTATTATTTTGATAAGCTGATATTCCAAGATAGATAAGAAAAAGCACTTTCACTCATAATGAGAGAAAGTGCCTAATTAGTAAATAGTCGCTTTTAAGTTCCAATATTTTCTAATAAAAACATGTAGAAAACTATTCTTCTGCCTCTTCTGGAGCTGCCGTGATGATTACCTTAAGTTTGGTTACACGACCATCCTTAACCTTATCATTGATAAATTCGAGGTGTTTGTCCTTGTTGATAACTGCATAGTGTTCCTTGACTTCTTGAGTTGGGATGGCTCCCACACCAGTCAAATAATAACCTGCGATAGTATCAACGTCATCACTCTCAAGTTCTGTATCAAAATGTTCATTGAAGTCGTTAAGAGTCATAGCTCCCTCGACAATATAGGTATTCTCACCAATTTCGCGAACTTCAACACTAGATTTATCTGTTTCGTCGTCAATCTCACCAACGATTTCTTCCAAAAGATCCTCGAAGGTAACAAGACCAGCAACGCCACCGTACTCATCAAGCAAGATAGCCATCTGATTATTGGTGTTACGAAAGGCTGCCAAGAGATCATCTACGAAGATAGTCTCAGGAACAAAGAGAGGTTCGTTCATGATTCGACGAAGTTTGATATTTTCAAAACCAAGTTCAAAACCTGCTTTTAGAAGGTTTTTAGTATGAATGACACCGATGATCTTATCCTTGTCGTCTTCGTAAACAGGAATACGAGAGAAACTTTCCTTGAGAATAGCTTGGATATTTTCTTGAGTGTTGTCTTCAATATCAATCATGAAGGCATCTGTACGAGGGACCATAACCTCACGCGCCATCAATTCATCAAGAGAGAATACCCCTTGGAGCATTTCAATTTCTTCAGCCTCAAGTGTATCCTCACTCTTGGTCAACATGTACTCAATCTCATCACGTGTCATCTGCTCATCTGCATCATCAAAGGTAGCAGGTGTCAAACGAGACAAAAGATTGGTTGACGCCGAAAGAATCCAAACAAAGGGACTAACAATCTTACCTGTAACAATAATGACAGGTGCCGAGTAGATGGCTAGATTTTCCTTGAGATTCATAGCGATACGTTTTGGATAAAGTTCCCCAAAAACGATAGAGATATAGGTCAAGACAACCAAAGAAATCATGCTACCAGCCGTCTTAGCCCAAGTCGCATGACCAAACCAAGTCGCTATCACTGCACCTAGTGACGCAGAGAGACTGGCCCCCTGTAAGAGGCTAATAAAGGTAATACCAACCTGGATAGTTGATAGGAAGTTGTTTGGATTTTCAAGAACCTTGAGTAGGCGAATAAATTTCTTATCGCCTTCTTCTGCCTTTTGCTCTACACGTGAGCGGTTAAGTGATACGAGAGCCATCTCAGATGCTGAGAAAAAGGCTGTAAGCAAGGTTAAAATTAGTAGTAAAATAGATTGAAATAATAAGGACTGACCACTAGAGTCTTCCATTTTTTCTTCTCCTCTAAAAAAAATTCTAACTTTTATTATACCATAATTTCCCAATAAAGGTGTCTATTTTATGCTATAATTAGAGTAATTTATCATCAAAGGAGAGACTTATGTCACTTATACGATTAGAAAATGTCAGTTTAGCACGCCAAGGAAAAACACTTTTGTCTGGCCTAAACTGGACAGTTGAAAAAGGTCAAACCTGGGCTATCCTGGGACTTAACGGTGCTGGAAAATCAACCCTCTTACATTTGTTGACAGCTGAATTTTTCCCTTCTGAAGGGAAGGCTGAGATACTAGGCTACACCTTTGGGAATGGAGACATCACAGGTCTTCGTCAACATATCGGTATCGTCAGCTCCTTCATCACTGAGCGTCTTCCTCAACATATGACAGCTGAAAAAATCGTCCTTACAGGTAAATACAAGAGCTCAATCCTCTACAAAGCCTATGGAGACAAAGAGCTACAAGAAGCCAAGGATATGCTGACTTCACTTGGTGCTGGTGATTTGATTGGTCGTAAATACCGTGGTCTCTCTCAGGGAGAAAAGCAAATCTGTTTAATTGCTCGTAGTCTGATGGAAGATCCCGACATCATTATCCTGGACGAAGCAACTGTGGGCTTGGATCTCTTTGCCCGCGAAAAGCTCTTACGTCAGATTGACCGTATCACCTCGCTTCCTCACGCACCACTGGTCCTTTACGTCACCCACCATGCTGAAGAAATCACTGAAAAGATGGACCACATTCTCCTACTCCGTCAAGGAAAAATCGTGGCACAAGGACCCAAAAATGATATCATCACACCGGAAGTTTTAGCTGACTTCTACCAAAATCCTGTTCAAATTATTCCAATTGATGACCATCGTTTTTACATTAACCCTCTTCTATAAAAATCGCTCAAAGAAACAAGTCCCCCAGATAATGTTTAGGGGACTTGTTCTTTTGGCTCTTTGTCAACTGTAGTGGGTGACGAAAAGCTAACATCTAGAGAGGACCAGATAGGTCTTCTCTTTTTGTATATTCAGAGTGATGAAAACACGCTTTCTAAAGTTGATAAAATTTTTAAAACCGAAGCCCAGACGTTTAATATCTTTGATAAGCTTATTGGTCCCTTCCAATTTTGCATTTGAGTAATGTGTTTCTAGTGCATTTTTGATGTATTGTTTATGTTTACGAAAAGTCCTAAAGACTGTTTTGAAGTAATGATTGACCTTGCTTATATTCTCCTCTATGAGTTCAAAAAACTCATCCCCCCTCTTCTCCTGAAAGTGAAAAAGCAAAAGCTGATAGAGATTATAATAATTGGTGAGTTCTTCTGAGAAATTCAGTGTCTTCTCAACGACTTCATGTGGGCATAATGTTTGATGGAAGGTCTTTGAGTAAAAAGGGTTGAGAGATAACTTACGGCTGTCCTTTTGGAAGAGTCTCCAGTGATTTTTTAAAGCTCGATAAGGTAGTGACTTCTTATCAAACTGGTTCATAATCGCAATTCTTGTCTTTAAAAAGGCTCGACCAAGGTGCTGGATGATGTGGAAACGATCAATAATGATTTCGGCATTTGGAAAAAGTCTTCGAGCTAGTGGCATATAGGCTCCTGACATATCCATCGTGATAAACCGTACCTTTTGTCGTACTTTCAATGGATACTTCAAAAAGTAGTTTCGAATAGTGGTTTGACGGCGATTATCAAGGATGGTTATGAGTTTGTTGGTCTCATAGTTTTGAGCCACAAAAGCGAGTTCACCTTTCTTGAACCCAAACTCATCCCAGGACATAACAGCTGGGAGTTTGTCATAATGTTCCTTGAAAGTAAACTGGTCAAGTTTACGATAAACGGTGGACGTTGATACACGAAGTCTTCTGGCAATATCCGTTAGTGATACCTTCTCAGTTAGAAGTTGTGCAACCTTTTGTCGGACAAGGTTGGAGATTTGGTGGTTTTTCTCAACGATTGAGGTTTCAGCCACTGTTACTCTCTTACATACTTTACACTGGAAGCGACGTTTCTTCAGACGTAGTAGTGTTGAAGTTCCCGCTTGCTCGAGAAGAGGGATTTTAGAAGGCTTTTGAAAGTCGTACTTGATCATCTTTCCATGGCAATGAGGACATGATGGTGCAGGGTAATCAAGTTTTGCATGAATCTCGATATGAGTATTAGTTTCCAAAACAAGAGAAATAATGATGTTAGGGTCTTTAATTCCGATTAATTCTGTGGTATTCTTAATAAGTCTCATGAGTTCTTCCTAATGATGGTTTGGTCGCTTTTCATTATAGTTCTTATGGGACTTTTTGTGTACATTGAAAAAGCTCCATAATCCTCTACAGTGGTTTTACCCACTACAGAAATTATAGAGCCGTTCTTTTATCACTACTCCTCTTTTATTTTCGATACGCCATACAAAATTAAGGCTGGAACGATAAGCTGTTCTATAAAAATATATGAACAAGAAGCCAAATTTTTTCTTGGCTTCTTTTTGCGATAACATTCATTGCTTAAGCTCGACCTCGAGCCAGATTAATCATATCATAGGTTAACGTGTTGCTAGTTTCTTTGAGAGAGTAATCCTCCAAAGTATTGACTTCCTTACGAAGCTGCTTGGCATAACGGCTAGAAATAAGTTCAGCCTGCTCGTACTCGTTGATAACCTTACGTTCCAAATAGTAGCCACGCAACATTTCATCAATATTGTCTGGATGAAGATGGGTGATAACCCGCTCAACAAAGGCACCTGATTGAATAATCTCAGCCTCTTGAAGGCGACTGCGTTTCAGATAAGACAAGAGATCTGAATGATAAACACCTTCCAGATTACTCAGGGCTTCCAAAATCTGCTCAGTATTTGTCAAATAGAGCTCAGTCATATGGTCGCGGTTTTCTTCCGTCAACCTAGGACCTCTTCTCGTTTCATCCTGATCAATATGAAACTTGAAAGTAAGAGCTAAGTGTAACAATCTACGAAGGCCACGCACAAAGACAGCTAGGGCGTAAGAAAGGCTAGAGACAAAACCACGGTTGATACGACGTTCCAAGCCCTTGATATAACGTTGGTAGAGATTGTATTCGAGTTCTGAAATCTTACCCTTCTTGTAGGCATATTCCAGACCCTCACTCTCAATTTCCATAATCATTACTCGGATATTGGCCAACTCTTCTTTGACATCATTTGATTCCTGCTCCAAGATTAAATCTTCCAAGCGTTGATTGTAGTTGTCAATAGTAGCATAGACAGCCCCTTGATTGGTAGACTGTTTTAGATCTTTTTCCAACTCATCGACCACATCATTGAGAATGGCAATCTGCATATAATGGTTGGTCGTGTGCGCTGGTCCAGTCGCTAGCTTAGGTAGGACTAAAATCCCTGTTAAGAAGCTCAGCAAGGTCACACCCGCTACCGTAAAAAGCAAAAGACTATGTTCCAGAGCAGTCATATTGGCAACTGGAAGCAAAAGGATGGTTGCAATGGAAACCGTTCCTTTAACACCTGAAAAGGTTAACAGAGTAGCACCCTTCCAGATTTTTTTTAGTGATCGTTTGGCCCTCCAAGCTCTTTGAGCAAATACTGCACTAATCATAACAAAACGAATACCAAACATGGTCGCTGTTAGAAGGATGATAGCAAGAAGCATCCAGAGATTATCGTAAGTACTGCTACGCAGTACTGGGGCTGCTAGGGTTGGAAGTTCTGTTCCCAAGAGGAAAAAGACCATGCCATTAAGCATGAAGGTAATGGTTCCCCAAATCGTATGAGAAACACTATCCAACTTAGCATCAAAAACGGTGATTTTTTTGAAACGACTGGCAAGCGAAATCCCTGCTACGACAACAGCAATAATTCCAGAAGCATGAATTTCCTCGGCTACAAAGTAAGAGGAAATCGGTAGTACCAACTCTAGTAAGAGAGCACCTGTGACATCAGCAGCATCCATATTGTCCAAAATGGTTAAAAAGAGACGATTAAATAAGGCTGTAATCAAGCCAACTAAAAAACCACCAAGCACAGAAATAACCAAATTCCAGCTCGCCCCAAGGAGAGAGAAGGTACCTGTGGTCAATGCAGTCACCGCCACCTGAAAGGCGACCAAGCCAGAGGCGTCGTTCAGAAGACCTTCCCCCTGCAAAATGTAGCTAATCCACTTTGGAAAACTGAAACGTTTAGAAATAGCTGAATAGGCCACTAAATCCGTTGGCCCAAGAGCCGCCCCAATGGCTAGGCAGGCAGACAAAGGCACAGCAGCAGGCAAGACGGCCTTAGCAAGATAACCGATTCCCAAGGTAGACACAAAGATAACTGGAAAAATCAAAAATAGAATAAGTTTCCAGTTACGTAGAATACTGGTGATATCACTTTCTTCACCCTCCCGAAACAGCAAGGGAGCAATAATGAAAGCTAGGAAAAGTTCTGTTTCAAGCTCGAAAGCGCGTCCCTTCAAAAGAAAACCAATACCCACTCCAAAAATAATTTGAATCAAAGGTAGGGGAAGACGTGGAAAGACACGATTGATAACATTCGATAAAATCAAGCTAAAAAGAAGAACAAGCAAAGCTAATGATAAATGCATAGCTCCTCCTACCCTTCCTTATGACAACAGTTTGAGAATAGTTCTTTTTGCTTACTAATTTTTTTATCAATGGCAGTGACATCTTCTTTGGCCAAAAGTTTATGGCAACGTTCAACCTCAAGACTAGCTAACTTTTTCTTAATTTTAGCCGTTTTACGATTATCAACCTTTTTTAAAGTATCCTCGGCACTTTGCTTATCTATATATTTGGCCTGCATATCTGCAAGCTTCTCTTTAATATCTGTAATCATTGTAATTTCTCCAACATCACCAAAAATGGTGGGGTATTAATTTGATTAAGGGGTTGGTAAAGCATGGCTGTAAAATCACGCTGGTCCAAACCGATAACGTACTCAAGCACAGCATCCTTCTCCATATCGCCGCCATCATGACCATAGTAAATCATAATAGCTAAACGACCACCCACCTCTAAGCGGTCAAGAATTTTCTCAATGGCCTCAAGAGTCGTGTGGGGTTTGGTGATAACACTCTTATCTGCAGATGGCAGATAGCCCAGATTGAAAATAGCTGCACGAATCGGTTCCGTGACATAACGGTCCAGATTTTCATGACCATCTAAAATGAGTTCCGCATTTTCAATTTCCAAGTCCGACAAGCGTTGACGAGTCTTTTCGAGCGCCTGCTCCTGCACGTCAAAGGCATAAACCTTCTTGGCAAGACCAGCCAGAAAGGCTGTGTCATTACCGTTTCCCATGGTTGCATCGACAGCAACACTCTCATCATCCAGCACTTCTGCTAGAAAGTCATGAGACAGATGAATTGGTCGTTTAATCATGCTTTTTCCTCCTTCTCGTTAGCTACTTTGCACCCTTGCCATGAGTCACGACGTTCCATCTCTTTGTCAATGGCATTAAGGACTTCCCACTTGTTGAGACTCCACATAGGACCAATCAACATATCTCGCGGCGCATCACCAGTAATCCGATGAATGACGATATCCTTAGGGATGATTTCCAACTGGTCACAGATGATTGACACATACTCTTCCTGACTCAGCAATTTAAGACGCCCCTCGTGGTAGTCTCTTTGCATACGCGTATTGGTCATCAGGTGGAGGAGGTGGAGTTTGATTCCCTGAATGTCATTGTCCGTCACACAACGGCGAACATTTTCCACCATCATCTCGTGGGTTTCCCCTGGCAATCCATTAATCAGGTGCGATACAATTTCAGCCTTGGGCGCACGCTCACGCAGGCGCTTCACGGTCTCCACGTAGAGTTCATAGCTGTGTGCTCGGTTAATGAGTTCTGACGTTTCTTCATAAGTCGTCTGCAAACCAAGTTCAACAGTCACATGCATACGTTCTGTGAGTTCTGCCAGATAATCAATCACATCATCTGGCAAACAGTCTGGGCGAGTACCGATATTGATGCCAACAACACCAGGCTCATTGATTGCCTGTTCGTAGCGGTCCTTAATAACCTCAAGCGGAGCATGGGTATTGGTAAAATTTTGAAAATAAACCAGATATTTCTGAACTTCTGGCCACTTGCGGTGCATAAAGTCAATCTCATGGTAAAACTGCTCACGAATCGGCGCCTCAGGAGCTACAATGGCGTCCCCAGACCCCGATACCGTACAAAAGGTACAGCCACCGTGAGCCACTGTGCCATCACGGTTGGGACAATCAAAGCCCGCATCTATAGGAAGTTTGAAAATCTTTTCGCCAAAAATTTCACGATAGTAATCATTGACTGTTCTATAACGTTTTTTCATAAAGACTATTATAACACTTTGACCTTAAAAAGAGAGTAAGACTAGGACAAAAATCATGGATTTCTGCCTGTCCTACTCTCTCTTCTTACTTAGTCTTTTTCAAATAATCAATGGCTTCTTGAGCTGTTTTAACAGGAACGATTTTCATCTTGGTCCCCAGTTTCTTGGCAGCTTCCTTAGCCTCTTGATAATTAGTCTTAGCATCCGGATCAGCCTTTTTCATTTCCTTAGTTACTGGATTATTTGGCACGAAGAAAATATCTGCGCCACTATCAGCCGCTGATTTCACCTTGAGGTAGGCCCCACCGATATCACCGACAGCCCCGTCCTTTTCAATAGTGCCTGTTCCAGCAATTTTACGGCCAGCCTTGAGGTCTTGACCAGACACCTGATCGTAAATAGCCAAAGTAAATATAAGCCCCGCACTTGGTCCACCAACACCATCAAGTTTAAACTTCACGTTTTCAGGACTCTTGACCTCAGTATGATCCGTCAAACCAATACCGATACCATTTTTACCATTAGCAATCTTAATGATCTTACCAGTGGCAGTCTTTTCTTTGTCCTCTGTCGTATAAGTGACCTTGACTTTTGAACCCAACTTAAGTCCTTGGACGTATTTAATCAAGTCAGTAGAATTATCAAAGGTCTTGCCATTGACAGCCGTCACCGTATCCGCAATATTAAGGACACCCTTGAAACTAGAATCATCAGCCACCTGAAGCACATAAACACCCATATACTCCAAGCTAGCCTCCTTACCAGCCAGAGTCAAGCCCTGATAAATCGCCTGGTTTTGGGAAGTCTCCATGTAGAATTGATTGATACGCATGAAATCTTCATCAGAGTAATTTCCAGTCGCCTCTTCAGCCGTTTGAAGCTTTGCAAAATCATTAAGCTGAGCATAGAGCATGAGGGCCAAAGTTGCCTTGGTTTGAGCCACCGCCACAAAATTGTAGGATCCTTTTGAATCATCAGCTTTCTTATCTACAGTCAAGACTTCCTTAGTATCAAAAGCCCCACCTGGAAGCTCAACATAATAATTATTTAGCGGGAAAAAGAGGGAAAAGAGGAGGAAAAGTACCGTAAAAATACTTAGCAACCACCACTTAATCCGCCAAATTTTCCCTAATAGTGATTTAGATACGTTCTTGTTTGCCACGCTTGGCCTCCACTTCCTTAACAACTACTTGAGGAACATAAGAACTAATGTCCCCCTCAAAATAAATCAACTCACGCACACGACTCGAGGACACTGGTGTCACCTCATGACTAGCAATCAAATAAACCGTTTCAAGCTCAGGCGCCAGCCCCTTATTGAAATAATCCATATTAGCCTCATAGTCAAAATCTGTCGCATTACGAAGGCCTCTAACCAGATAAGTCACCCCAAGATCTCTGGCGACATCTACAGCCAGACTATCGTGAGCCGTTATAACCTTGACATTGGGAAGATCTGCTACAACCTCTTCCAAGATACGCTTGCGAGTCTCAATGTCCCAGAAGCCCTGCTTATTTTTATTATAAAATAGTCCAATATAGAGCTCATCAAAGAGCTTGCTGGCTCTGGCAATAATATCCATATGCCCATTGGTAATCGGATCAAAAGACCCCGTAAACATAGCAATCTTTGTCATAGCATTCCTTTCTACAACTTCCCTATCAAAGGCTAACGCACGTAAACGGTCACCTTACTGATACCATAGGTTTTCTGCTTCCAAATCCCAAAGTTTGAAATTTCTTCAGGCAAGTCCACAGTCTTATCCGTCTCGCAAACCAACATAACTTCTTCAGCCAAGAGCCCTTGCTCCTCTAACTGAGTAATATTAGCCACAATCTGCTCTTTGGCATAAGGCGGATCTAAAAGCACCAAGTCAAATTGACCTGTCAATTGTGTCAATGCACGCGTTGCATCCATCTTCAAAAGCTGAAACTGCTTCTCACTCTTGGTCATCTTGATATTTTCCTGGATAATAGCCTGTGCCCGACGATCCTTTTCCACGAGGACAGCAGACGACATACCACGACTGATAGCCTCAATAGCCAGGCTACCGCTCCCAGAAAAAAGATCCAAAACACGCCCTCCATCAAAGAAAGGACCAATCATATTGAAAATGGCACCTTTGACCTTGTCCGTTGTTGGACGAGTCGTTTTGCCTTCTAACGTTTTAAGCGGACGCCCGCCAAAATCACCTGCTACAACACGCAAGTTGGTCACCTCGTTTTTACTGATTTTTAGTAAGACTTTTTTATTATAACAAAAAATTACACATAGATGTTGCCACAAAGAAATCTAGTCATGCTAAATACCTACAAGACCACACAAAAAACTCGAGAACCTCCCGAGTTTCCATTTATTTTACTTATCACCAAGTGCAGTCACGTAGTTGTAGGCTTCGATACCAGCTGTGGCACCATCCCCTACGGCTGTTGTAATTTGACGAAGGTCTTTCTGGCGGACATCCCCAATGGCAAAGATACCAGGAATACGTGTCGCCATCTTATCATCTGTAATTACCCAACCATCTTGGTCAGTGATGTCAAGACCTGTCAAGTAATCTGAAACTGGATCAAGTCCCACATAAACAAAGACACCACCAAATTCGTGGTTAGTCACCTCACCAGTTTTGACATTCTTGATATCAACACTGCGAACCTTGATATCATCACCCTTGATTTCTTCAACGACTGAATCCCAGATAAACTTGACCTTTTCATTGGCAAAGGCACGGTCTTGAAGAACCTTTTGGGCACGCAATTCATCACGACGGTGAACAATGGTCACGCTATTGGCAAAGCGTGTCAAATAAATTCCTTCTTCAACGGCAGAGTCTCCACCACCAACAACCAAGAGGTCTTGATTACGGAAAAAGGCACCATCACACACCGCACAGTAAGATACACCACGGCTGTTGTACTCTTCTTCACCAGCAACACCAATATGACGGTGTTTGGCACCAGTCGCAATGATAACTGTCTTGGTTTGATACTCCTCATCACCAGTTTTAACAACTTTATAGTCACCCTTGTCTTCGATACCAGACACAATACCATAAAGATTTTCAACGCCCAATTTTTCCAAGGGTTCAAACATCTTCATTGACAATTCTGGACCAGAGATACTTTCAAAACCAGGGTAATTTTCAATATCAGACGTGTTATTCATCTGTCCACCAGGAGCACCTTGCTCCAAAGTTGCCACTTTAAGGTTGGCACGAGCTGCATAAAGTGCTGCAGTCATCCCCGCAGGACCAGCTCCAATAACAATTGTATCGTACATGAGTAACTCCTTATATGATTTTCTTGTAGAGATATCTTACACCTAATGTGCCAACAAAGCTAGAATTATGCATTCAGCACGATAAGAATCGCCATAAAAGCAAATGCCAAAACTGGAATCGAAACCATCGACATCATAATAGCATCATAGAGGGCACCTTGTCGCTCCTTAACTGTCTTGTCAGCACGACGTAACGCACGCCATCCAAGCCAAATGGCACCAATCACCAAGCACACAAAGAAAGCAATCACAAGGCCTAAGAGATAAAATTTAAAAATATTTAATAACATAAATCATCCTAAAGTGAGAAATAGAAAAGGCTGAGATAACATTCTCCAACCTCTAAATTCGACTAGTAATAACTGCACGATGCAGCCTCTGATTGGACTATAGTCGCCTTTGAAACATTCAAAAGTTCCTAATCATCCTTGTGGGATTTTGACTATGAACTAAACTGTAGTCCTATCCCACTACCTTTTCTATTGTAACAAAAATCCCATCTTAAAGATATTGTTTTGAATAAGAAGCGAAAAATTCTTTTGTTCGCTCTTCTTTTGGATGGTTAAAGATTTCATCAGGTGTTCCTTGTTCAAGGATATGACCTTTTTCAAGAAAGAGCACCTTGTCAGCTACTTGATAAACAAAGTTCATGTCGTGACTGACCAAAATCATGGTTTGACCTGACTTAGCCGCATCAGCGATTGATTTTTCAACCTCACCGACCAACTCAGGGTCAAGGGCAGATGTCGGTTCGTCAAGCAAGAGCACATCAGGCTTCATTGCAAGGGCACGAGCCAAGGCCACACGTTGCTTTTGACCACCCGACAAGTGACGTGGGTAGTGATTTTCACGATTAGAAAGCCCAACCTTAGCGAGCTCTTCTTTAGCAATCTTGGTAGCTTCGTCGTCAGAAAGTTTCTTAACAATCTTAAGACCTTCCTTAACATTATCCAAGGCTGTACGACGTTCAAAGAGGTTGAACTGTTGGAACACCATGGACAACTTACGACGAAGAGTAAGGATTTGCTCTTTAGTAATTGTTTCGAAATCTACCTTGAAATCATCAATGGTAATGGTACCAGAATCAAGTTGTTCCAAATAGTTTAAGCTACGAAGGATTGTTGACTTACCTGCACCAGAGGCACCAACAAGAGCTACAACTTCACCCTTTTCAATGTCAATATCAATGCCATCGAGAACCTTTTGTCCTGAAAATTCTTTGGTCAAATTTTTGATACTAATCATTAGCGGTCACCTCCAATGCCAGAAATGTCAGTCGCTTCAGGAGCCTTAATGGCCATATGATTTTCAACCGAACGACCAATGTACTCAATCAAGATTGAGATTGCCCAGTATACAAGGGCAACTGAGATATAACGTTCAAAGTAACGGTAGTCAGCACCACCCAAGATTTGAGCCTGTGCATACATTTCGACGATACCTGCACTAAAGGCAAGTGATGTTCCCTTAGTCAAACCAATCAGACTGTTAATCAAACTTGGTGTCGCAATAACCGCCGCATTTGGAATGATGACACGACGGTAAACTTGTGCTGATGTCATCCCAAGAGAACGGGCAGCTTCGATTTCCCCAGCGTCAACGGCCTGAATCGCTGCACGGATGGTCTCACTCATGTAAGCTGCTTCATTAAAGGCAAAGGCTGTAATAGCGAAGATAGCTGGTGGAATCTCATTAATGTTCCAATCTAAGCCGAACTCACCATTCAAGTAACGAAGGAAGAGTGGAATACCATAGTAAGTCAACATGAGTTGTACAAGGATTGGTGTCCCACGCAAGAAGCTCACAAAAACGGCTTGAATTGGATAAAGGATACGTACTCGATTAATTTTAACAACCGCAAAGACAAGGGCCAAAATCAAACCGAAGAAGGCACCTGCAATAGTCAATCCCAAAGTTAAAGGCAAGCGTTCCACAATCTTAGGAACAGCATCGAAGACAGCCTTCCATGAGAAGAGCTTACCAGCTGGCATCCAAGATGAAATCCATTTGAAGACAACCGTAACCAGTTGCAAAATATAACCCCAAAGAATTTCTACTAGCCAAGACAAGGGAATGGCTAAAGCAACAGCTACTGCCAAACCAACCAAGCCAATGATAACTTGGAGATACCAAGGTGACCGATTAAATGCTTCTATACTCTTTTTCACAATGTCGCCCTTTCTTTCTAAAAAAGTAGGTTAGCCTAGTGCTAACCATTCAAATATCTTATCATAATTTTATAGTATTCATTTTAGCACGACTCAGAAAGTCTGTGAAATAGTCTTTTCTTATCATAGTGATAAGAAAATCGTATCACTGATAGCAATACCTTATTAAGACTAAAAAGATTTGAACTCATTCCTTATTTCACGAACAAAGTGAGCATAAACCGAGGCTTTCCGACGTGAGAAAAACACCTGAAACTTTAAAGTTTCAGGTGTTCGGAAGTTTTGAGACCTTAGGCTCAAAACTTAGTCATGGAACTTCGAAGAAGGTCGCTGACGTCCGTCATCACCTCAGGAAAGCCTCAAAAGAAAGCTTTGTCTTCAATCCAAAGCTGAGACAGCAGTCTCAACTTTTCGCAGTCTTATTTCAAATCACTGACGTAATCGCCACCGAAGTATTCCTTGCTGAGTTTGGCAAGGGTCCCATCCTTCTTGAGCTCTTTGATACGTTTATTGACAAAGGTCTTGAGTTCCTTACCTTGCTTATCATTTGAGAATAGAAGATATTCAAGACCATCAGTCTTCATACCGATATCGTCTTTAATCTTGTTTACAGCTAGCTTATAGCCTTGATCTTTGACAATGTACTCAGAGGAAATGGCATCGTAAAGGATAAAATCAATTTTTCCTTCTTGAATATGTTGAATACGTGTTGAAAGACCCGTTGAGCTAGAAGCATAGTTGATAGTAATTGGTGTCTTGTCCGCATTGGCATGGTTCCAATTTTCAAGCAACTGAGCATAGTTAGAGCCAGGAAGCACCTCTGTCGTCTTACCAGACAAATCGTCTAGGCTAGTATACTTGGTACCCTCAGCACTAGTGATGGCATAGTTAGAACGTGAAATCGGATCTGAGAAACCATATTTCTGCGCACGTTCTTCATTATAGTTGAAGTCGTTAGCTGCAATCTGATAACGTCCAGAATCCACCCCTGTCAAGATGGAATCAAAAGGTGTCGTTACAAACTTGACCTCATATTTGTCCGAATCCTTGAAAATAGCCTTGACCAAATCAATATCATAACCCTTGAAGTCGTCACCTTTTTTGAAAGTGAAAGGCGCCGTATCAGAGTCTGTCGCAACAGTAATCGTCTGCTTTTCACCAGATGCCTTACTGTCACTCTTGTTCCCACAAGCAGCCAAAGTCAAAACTGACAAGCCAAGAATCCCTAAACCTGCAAGCCATTTTTTCATATCTATAATCCTCGATACTTTCATTAATAGTTAGTGATAACAGTTTATCATCTTCCTCCAAACTCGTCTAATAATAAAATCCTAAGAGGTGATAGAAAATGGTTATAGTGGGAATGGATACAACGAACAATAAGAAAAGAGCTGCCACTGGTGTGACAACTCTTCTCACCAAAAAAAGCTTTCCGTACATGTTTAACATCAAATGCAATAAAACTCTATTTATCCTTACTTGATGACTTACTACTTGAATCGCTACTGTCTTCAGGTTGATAATCTGATAAATTCTTATGGATGCGTTCAGCGTAAACAGCTCTGCTTCCTGATTCATCATGGTCAACCAAGGCTTCGGCAAGCTCTTTATAATCTTCTACAGAAATAGTCCAGTTACCCCCATCATCTTTGGTTAGCTTGAAGGTCTTTTCTAGATCATCAGCACCTGTCAAAGGTGTATAGGCCATTTCTTTATCAATATCCTTAAATTGTGTCAAATCGCCGTTAAAGTTTTCACCATAAAGGAATTTCGTTGTGAGATCTTTGGCTTTACCTTTTTCTACATCGTTGTTATCAGCTTGATTCCACTGTTTCAACTTGTCAATGTCGTTATCATAGAGACTCATAAGGAGAGTACGAACAGCAGCTGCAGCACCATAGGCACTAACAGAGCGTGAAGTAAAGGTAACTGTCGCTTCATTTCCTTTAACTTTGACATCTTTCAGCTTATAGTCCTGAATCTTACCAATCATATTACGACGGACCTTGAGGAACTTAGAAAGCACTTGGGTTGGTGTCTTAGCATCATAACCTTCAATGTATTTAAACGTATACTTGTCTTCCGGTGTATACCCCTTTTCTTCGATAGTATCTGCAACTTGTTTTTCAAAGACTTTCGTTTCAGTCCAGGCTTCGTAATTTTCACCGTAGAGTTTTGAAAAACCGTTACTAGATTTTCCAAGCATAGTATCAATTAAAACTGTCGCATCAGCCTTGGCACGTTCTGTCGGAGTTGGTGTCGCTTTTTTCTTCTCAGCTGGCTTATTGGAAGCACAAGCTACGAGAAGCAAGCAAGCTGCCAGAATCAGTCCTAAATAGGTAAGAACTTTTTTCATTAAGATTATTCCCTCATTTCTTTTAGTTACTATTTAAGATAGCATAGGTCTGATGATTCTTCAAGGTCACTTTCCAAAAGAAAAAATCAAAACTCTACTATTATAATGACTCCAAATCATCTAGGTCCAATTGCCTGCCTTCTTGATCTTCCAGACCCGTCAGCGTCACACCGAGCAGGCGAACACCACTACTATTTTCCTCCAGTTGGTCAAAAATGGTATGGGCAGTCCTTTCGATGGCCTCAAAACCCTGGGTTGATTTGTCCAAGGTCATACGCTTGGTTAAGGTCGAAAAATCCGAATAACGGACCTTAATGACAACGATTCGACCAACTTTTTTATTTTTCTGGGCACTTTCAGCCACCCGTCTAGCATTCTTTGTCAACTCAGCCTTGATATCATCTTCATTATAAAGAAGCTTGCCATAGGTTCGCTCACTTCCGATAGATTTACGGACACGATTGGGCCTGACAGGACTATTGGAAATCCCTCTAGCCTTACGAAAGAGATCAAATCCGAAGCGTCCAAAACGATCAATCAGCGTCATCTCAGGAACCTTCAGAAGATCGGCACCGGTGTAGATGTCCATGTCATGAAGACGTTCAACTGACTTTTTACCTACCCCATGAAACTTTTCAATAGAGAGCTTTTCCAAAAATTCCTGAGCCTCCTCTGGAAGTACCACCGTCAAACCAGCAGGCTTTTGAAAATCAGAGGCTAGTTTGGCGATAAATTTATTATAGGAAACACCTGCTGAACAAGTCAGGTGAAGTTCCTGCCAGATATCATACTGGATAAGCTTGGCTACCTTAACTGCCGATTTGACACCAAGCTTATTTATCGTCACATCAAGATAGGCTTCATCGATAGACATAGGCTCAACCAAGTCAGTATAGCGTTTAAAAATCTCACGAATTTGCATCCCTACCTCTCGGTAATAGCTATAATTTCCTGAGATGAAGACAGCATTAGGACAACGTTCATAGGCTTCCTTAGAAGACATGGCTGAATGGACACCATATTTTCTAGCCTCATAATTACAAGTTGATACCACACCACGTCCCCCTGTTTTTCTAGGATCATGACCGATAATAACCGGCTTGTCCTTAAGACTGGGGTCATCCCTCATCTCGACCTGAGCAAAAAAGGCATCCATGTCAATATGGATGATTTTCCGACTGGTATCATTTATTAGAGGAAACTCTAACATGGCTCCCTGCCTCCGTTCTCAGATTTATCTCATTGTAAAGCTTTTCACATAAAACTTTGGGCCTACAAAGCATTCTCCCCTTATGATACCAAAATCTATCAAAAAACAGAAATTTATAATACAGATTTGTCGTTTTCAAAACTGTATTATAAAAGAATGTCTCTAAAAATGGAGTTTTAAAGTTGTGTAAGCGGTTACTGTGTGATAGAATACTTCTAGAGAATGTAACAGATGATTTTGTTACTAGAATTATAGGAGATCCAAACTATGGCAACGGTTAAAACTAACACAGATGTTTTTGAAAAAGCGTGGGAAGGCTTTAAAGGAACTGACTGGAAAGAAAAAGCTAGCGTTTCACGTTTCGTTCAAGCAAACTACACACCTTATGATGGTGACGAAAGCTTCCTTGCAGGACCAACTGAACGCTCTCTAAAAATTAAAAAAATTGTAGATGAAACTAAAGCTGGCTATGAAGCTGAAGGACGCTTCCCAATGGATACTCGTCCAACTTCAATCGCTGACATTGACGCAGGATACATTTCAAAAGAAGATGAACTTATCTATGGTATCCAAAATGATGAGCTCTTCAAATTGAACTTCATGCCTAAAGGTGGTATCCGTATGGCGGAAACTGCTTTGAAAGAACACGGTTATGAACCAGACCCAGCTGTACACGAAATTTTCACAAAATACGTGACTACAGTTAACGATGGTATCTTCCGTGCTTACACTTCAAACATCCGTCGTGCACGTCACGCTCACACAGTTACTGGTCTTCCAGATGCATACTCACGTGGACGTATCATCGGGGTTTACGCTCGTCTTGCCCTTTACGGTGCTGACTACTTGATGCAAGAAAAAGTTAACGACTGGAATGCTATTAAAGAAATCGACGAAGAAACTATCCGTCTTCGTGAAGAAGTTAACCTTCAATACCAAGCACTTCAAGATGTCGTTCGCCTTGGTGACCTTTACGGTGTAGATGTTCGTCGTCCTGCCTTCGATACTAAAGAAGCTATCCAATGGACAAACATCGCCTTCATGGCAGTATGTCGTGTCATCAATGGTGCCGCTACTTCACTTGGTCGTGTGCCAATCGTCCTTGACGTATACGCAGAACGTGACCTTGCTCGTGGTACTTACACTGAATCAGAAATCCAAGAATTCGTTGATGATTTCGTTATGAAACTTCGTACAGTTAAGTTTGCTCGTACAAAAGCTTACGACCAATTGTACTCAGGTGACCCAACATTCATCACAACTTCAATGGCTGGTATGGGTGCTGACGGACGTCACCGTGTTACTAAGATGGACTACCGTTTCTTGAACACTCTTGACAACATCGGTAACTCTCCAGAACCAAACTTGACAGTTCTTTGGACTGACAAATTGCCTTACTCATTCCGTCGCTACTGTATGCACATGAGCCACAAGCACTCTTCTATCCAATACGAAGGTGTGACTACTATGGCTAAAGACGGATACGGTGAAATGAGCTGTATCTCATGTTGTGTATCACCACTTGACCCAGAAAACGAAGAACAACGCCACAACATCCAATACTTCGGTGCTCGTGTTAACGTGCTTAAAGCTCTTCTTACTGGTTTGAACGGTGGTTACGACGATGTTCATAAAGACTACAAAGTATTTGACATCGATCCAATCCGTGATGAAGTTCTTGACTTTGACACTGTTAAAGCTAACTTCGAAAAATCTCTTGACTGGTTGACTGACACTTACGTAGATGCCCTTAACATCATCCACTACATGACTGATAAGTACAACTACGAAGCTGTTCAAATGGCCTTCTTGCCAACTAAACAACGTGCTAACATGGGATTCGGTATCTGTGGTTTCGCAAATACTGTTGATACATTGTCAGCAATCAAGTACGCTACAGTTAAACCAATCCGTGACGAAGATGGCTACATCTACGACTACGAAACAATCGGTGAATACCCACGTTGGGGTGAAGATGACCCACGTTCAAACGAATTGGCAGAATGGTTGATTGAAGCTTACACTACTCGTCTTCGTAGCCACAAACTCTACAAAGATGCAGAAGCTACAGTTTCACTTCTTACAATCACTTCTAACGTTGCTTACTCTAAACAAACTGGTAACTCTCCAGTTCACAAAGGGGTATACCTCAACGAAGATGGTTCAGTGAACTTGTCTAAATTGGAATTCTTCTCACCAGGTGCTAACCCATCTAACAAAGCTAAAGGTGGATGGTTGCAAAACTTGAACTCACTTGCAAGTCTTGACTTCGGTTATGCAGCTGACGGTATCTCACTTACTACTCAAGTATCACCTCGTGCCCTTGGTAAGACTCACGACGAACAAGTTGATAACCTCGTAACTATCCTCGACGGATACTTCGAAAATGGTGGACAACACGTTAACTTGAACGTAATGGACTTGTCAGACGTTTACGAAAAGATCATGAGCGGTGAAGATGTTATCGTACGTATCTCTGGATACTGTGTAAACACTAAGTACCTCACTCCAGAACAAAAAACTGAATTGACACAACGTGTCTTCCACGAAGTTCTTTCAATGGACGACGCTTTGGGATAAAATAACTAAAGAGCTCGCAATAGCGGGTTCTTTTATTTTTGCCAAAAACTAGTTTTCATTATATTTTTCTAAATCTGCTATCATTTACATTTGACTTTTCATCAGATTAGCTATAAAATTAGAGCGTTTCCGTTTGGTATCTCCAAACGCTTCCTTCTCAGAAGCACCTTAGAGAAACGATACTCAATGACTGTTAAACGGATGGTTTCTAATAACACGTAGACTATCATTGTTATAAGATTAAAGAGTATAAGGAGGACAAATGAATAAGAAAAGTTTTAAGATAATTGGATTAGTCTCTCTCGTAGCAAGCACTGTCCTACTCGTAGCCTGCCAGTCTGATACAAAAAACGAATCCTCAAAGTCCAAGGACGTTCAATGGGGTTATACTGGTGCTACTGGTCCAGACCATTGGGATGACCTTTCTAAAGATTATGAACTCAGCAAAAATGGTAAAGAACAATCTCCGATCAATATCACCGGAGCTGAGGACGTTGATCTTCCAGAACTAAACCTTAATAATCAAGAATCAGAAGCTCAAGTTGAAAATAACGGGCATACGATTGAAGTCAGCTTTAAAAATCCAAAGAATACCCTAACGATTGGTGATGATGTCTATAAATTACAGCAGTTTCATTTTCACGCACCTAGTGAGAATGAAATTGATGGTCAGACTTATCCTCTAGAGGGGCACTTCGTCTATAAGACAGATAATGGAAAAATCACAGTTATCTCAGTTCTCTATAATTATGGCGATGAAAATCAAGCCTTAAAACAAATCTGGGATAAAATGCCTCAGGCGGCCAATACAGAAACCGAGCTTCCTCAGGCTATATCACTAGACGATTTCTATCCTGAAGACAAGGACTACTACAACTTCGAAGGTTCCTTGACAACACCTCCATGTACTGAGGGTGTTAACTGGATTGTCTTCAAGAATCAAGAAACCGTTAGCAAAGAACAAGTGGAAAAATTCACCCAAACCCTTGGATTTGAAAATAACCGCCCTATCCAAGATACAAACGGTCGAAAAATTAAAGAATAAAACAAGATCAAAAGCTTGATGATACCTCCTCGCATCGAGCTTTTTTTCATTGACAACTAACTATAGACTTTGTTACACTTGCCCTATGATTATCAAACATACAAGAGACACACTCTCAGAAACTTACCTCGATGCCGTAGCCATCCGAAACACTGTTTTTGTAAAGGGTCAAGGCGTTCCTCGCTCCATCGAGATTGATGCGAATGAAGCCTACTGCATCCACTTTGTTCTATATGATGACAAAGGCAAGGCTGCAGCAACCGTACGCCTACTACCGAATAAAGACTTGACTCAGGTCACCCTTCAACGTATGGCGGTGCTCGATGCCTACCAAGGTCAAGGTCTAGGGAGCATTCTCCTAAAAGAAGTTGAAGATTTTGCACAAGAACAAGGCTTCCAGACTATTTCTCTCCATGCTCAACTCGGTGCACTTAAGTTCTACCTCAATAATGGCTATCAAGAAGTCGGTAACATCTTTGAAGAAGCTGGTATCCAACACATTACTGTTGAAAAATCCTTAATAAGTAAAAAAGCTTAAGCAGTTGACCTACTGCTTAAGCTTCTTCTTTTGTCGCAAATATAGGATAACCATGCTCGACAGCTAGAACTGTCACATTTTTTCTAGCTTTTAATGTCTCTGTGATTTTTTTCCAGCTACGATTTCCCATAATGATAACGATCATCGTTACCATATAAACTAAAAAAGCAGGATATCTAGCAAAGTCGGTAAATGTCAATTTTAAGGACTCCAGAATTTTCCTGAGTATAAAGGCGTAACCAATCACAATATGAGTGAGTCCACAAAAGTACCCTAAACCTATAAGCAAATACTCTATTTGAAGCTTCTTGGAACGCCTCTTGTAGAGCAACTTATAGTCTTGACCATACTTTTCAAACACAGGAAAATGAATATCAAACCCTCTTCTCATACGAAGGACTTTTAAATCGGGTTGGGCACGATACCCAAGGCAATGAATCAGTTTGTATAGTAGTTCTCTTATCAAAATATAAAAAGAAATAATAGGGTTAGATAACAAGCTAATAAATACCAAAACTACAAAAGAGTCTACATCTCTATCGGTCGTCAAAAAAATGATCACCACTGTAAAACACATACCACAGACAAAGAGACTACTCCCGTTAAGCATGCAAAAGAGCAGACTCAGAAACCAGGAGACAAATCTACTTTGTTTAGGTGGCTTAAGCGACCGTTGCATTATGAACTCCTTCTTCATGATTCCAATCAAAACATGGTAATTTTTGATTAACTTGGTGAGCCCTTCGTATAAGCTTCACTTTAGTCTTTATTTCTTTAGAAAAATAGGGTAAAAATACTCCTCTGAGATAACTTTTAAGTTAAAATAACGGACAAAGTGACTTTTCAGATGTATGAGCCATCTTACAGAAAAAATCAAAACACCACATAAGAGCAAGAAGAGTATATAGCCAACTTTTCCTAAGGTGAAGCTATAACCGATTAGAACGACTAAGATGATTAAGAGATAGAGTCTACCAAGAGTCGCTAGGAAATAAAGAAATTGATGTCTAAGAGAGCGCTTATCATATAGTATTTTGTAGGCATCTGTCGTTTTTTCAAAAAATACTATATATGACGTTCTACCTCGGTAATCCTCTTCTCCAAAGGGGCGGGCATGGTAACCACAGAAATGAAAAAGTTTAAATAAGATGCCATTCCACATCCTATAAAATGTCACAACCAAAAGTATGACAGCAATAACTTTTGGAATATCCACCTCTTGCCCGACCTGACCAACACCAAATAGATGCTTCAGCCATACAAATGTCACATAAGAAAAGACTATCAAACATATCTTCAAAAAGATAAACAATTGTGTCGCCCCGACACTAATCTCACCTTCTAGAGGATTAAAAGATGCCCCTCTTCTATTTTTATTTGTCAGAATGTACCAACTCCTTCTTCATTATCTCAATTAAAACATCTCTGTCCTTAATCCATTGAGCTCTCTCATCCTTGTAGTAAGTACGATTACTGAGGAAGATCGCCGCACGTTGAGCTGGGATATTGATAAGCACAAAGGTACCTGTATAACCAGTATGAAGAATCCACTCTCCTTGAAGGTCCCAAGCGACACTGCGTTCCTTATTGGATTGGCTGATATTTTGCGTCAGATTTTTAGCAAAATCGTCCGCCAAATAATGGTTAACAAAAATCTCTAAGTCTTTTAGGGTTGAAAAGAGACCTGCCGAACCCGTATGTTCTTTGAGAACTCGAGCCTTGGGATCATGAACAGTCCCACCCGGAACCCCCTCAACCGTTGGAACAGCAACCTCAACTGGTCCAAACCCTGTTTCAGACATACCAAACGGTTGGAAAATTTCGGAGTCAAAAAGCTTATCCAGTGTTTGTCCAGAGACTTTCTCAAGCATCAAGCCTAGGAGAATAAAATTAATATCTGTATACAAGAAAGGTTTATCAGCCTTAACTTTGATGGCATTAATAGCAGCAATCAAGCCAGCTTGGTCTAAGTCATCACGATTTGGAATAAAAGGATCAATTCCGCTACTGTGAGAAAGAAGCTGACGAAGGGTCAGCGTCTTATCCACCACTTCAGGATAATAGGTCGATAGTTTCTCATCCAAGTCCAATTTTCCCGCTTGTAAGTAGAATAGACAGAGAGTCCCAACTCCGACTACCTTGGAAACACTAGCCAGATCATAGGTCAGTCCTGGAACTACCGGAATAGTTCCATCCTGAGTTCCTAGATAATGCTCCTGCCAATCTTGTCCATCATAAAGTGCAAGGCTGGCACCCGGAAAGATGTCAGCCTTGATGTAGTCTGTAATTGTTGACAATGTTTGTTGAAAATTAGTCATTACTTTGTAAACCAAACCTCAATATTGCTCATGTCAGTGAGTGCGAGCAAGTTTCCTTTGCTGTCTAGGTAACTAGAGAACTGTTCTTTTTCAAGTTTATCATGCAAGGCAACTAAGTCATAGTCTTCTGCCACCTTAAACTCTAGAATTTCCAAATCCCAAGTCTGGTCTGGACTCACTTGGAGGTCAGGACCTTCTGCTTTTTCAAAGTGGATAGACAAAGGCAATTCTTCGCCAAAAAGATTATCGTAGAAGAAAGCTGCTTGAGCTGTATCAACAACGTTCAAGGTCAAAGACTCAACCGTAAAGTCTGACACTCCTTTGAAATCTTCTTTTTCTTCAACATCTGCGTATTCAACTGTCTTAAGAGTAGACAAGTCATCTTCAGCATGCATCAAAATAAGACCATTCTCAGGTGAGATTGTTTCAAAGGCATAGCCCTTTTCCCCTTGGAAAATAGCCTTGGCTTGGTGATCATCACGCGCCAAAAGGTACTCAATTTCAAGTGGATTTGAAACTTTAATGACCACTTTATTAATTTTCTTAGGACCTTCAACAGCGCGACAACGATAAGCTGGTGACTCCTCAATCACAAAAAGTGAGTTACGGTCTGTCCAATCTGTGAAGACCGCAAGGGCATTTTCCTCAGTCAAAAGCTTAAATCCTAATGTATTTTGGTAAAAATCAATATTTTCCTGTCTATTATTCACACGAAAGATTGGTGTGTGAAACTTAAAATTCCCTGATTGCGTCATGACAACCTCCATTCTTCTCTATTTTATCCGAAAAGAGCTTGTGTGACAAGGATTTTCCTAAGAAAAAACAGTATTGTAATTTTTTCACTTTCTTTCACACAAATTATGAAAATCATTACATTATCTTTACTTTGGGGCTAGCATTTTCCTCATTTTAGAGTATAATAGAGTCTATGAAAACTCTTGTCAATAATCTGGCATTTAGACATGCCTATCAGGGATTTTTTTTACTGCTGATGATAGCTATCCCAAACATCACCTTAGGTATGACAACCTTATATAACAATCAGACTGGATTGACTTTTACGAAGCTTGAAAGCTGGGGAGTCATCGCTATCAATCTCATCATTTTTTACCTTACCTATCTCTGGGCAAAGAGTGAAGGATTGATGACTCGTTTTAGACTAGACCTCAAGGATGCTAAAGCAATTATCTGGGGCTTTCTCACTATCTTCTTGATGGGAGTCATTGGCAGTAATCTTATGCTACTAACCCATACCAACTACCATGCAGAACTTCAAAAGACGCTCACAACAACGCCTATCCTTCCAGTAGCCATTGGTATGATTTCGGCAGCCTTCCTCCAAGAAATCCTCTTTCGCAAGTGGATTTTCACCTGGTTAGCTCCTTATTCGAAAACAGCTGTGCTAGTCAGCACTGGGCTCTTTTGTCTCTTTCATATGCCAACTAATCTTGCCTACCTCACTCTTTATATCGGAATGGGCTTGGCTCTCTCTATGGTCTACCAAAAAAGAGAAAACTTATCTGCAAGTATCACACTTCATGTTTTATGGAATCTTTACACCTTAGGTGCTACCATTCTAGTAATGACTAATCCAATGTGACTGAGAATATTTTCTCAGTTTTTTATTACTTTCAAAATTTTAAGCATAAAAAAATCTGAAGCACTAACTTCAGATTTTTTGTATTGATTAAAGGTAGAGGAACTTGAACAAAGCTATAGCTAAAACTCCTGCTAAGATTGGAGCCACAACTGGAACCCATGCATACCACCATTTAGAATCACCTTTGTGCTCACCAAGAACTGTTGTTGGCAAAATGTGGTGGAGAAGACGTGGCATCAAGTCACGGGCTGGGTTAAGAGCTGGACCTGTTGCACCACCAAACGAAATAACCAAGGCTGCAACCAAGAAACCAACACCGATGTGGGCAACCGCAAGTGCACCATTAGCCATTTGACCTGTTACAGCTTCTTTATCATACCCATATTGAACTGCTTGTGAGACTAATTTGTGACCAAAGTAGTTGTTAGTCAAGGCAAGAGCACCAAAGAAGAGAAGGAATGAACCCGCAAACTCATTGGCAAAACCATTAAGCCAAGCACGTTTGTGATTTTCCTCTGAGTCTGAGTTATCATCAACAGCAGAGATTGTAGAGAAGGTACCGAGGATGTTGTTTGGATTCTCAGTTTGAAGATAATAAGGTTGGTGAACCCAAACCACGATAGCTTGTCCTAAGAAAGCACCGAGAAGTTGAGCAATCAAGTAACCTGGAACGGCTACCCATGAGAACAAGCCAGATGCAGCAAGTCCAAGTGTGAAGGCTGGGTTGATGTGGTTACCAGAAACATCACCAAACATAAGTGCTGGCATCATTACCGCAAAACCATAACCAAAACCAATAACAAGCCATCCAGACTTACTACCCTTAGTCCCTTTAAGCTCAACATTGGCAACCGAACCATTACCAAGTGCAACCATCAAAGCTGTCCCAATAAACTCAGTAATGTACTTCATAATCCAATCATGACTGAGCGCTTCTTTTAGAAAATCATTCATTTGTCTCTTTATTTCCTTTCACATTTTACAATAATTTAGACATCTATCATTTTATCAAGTATAATGTCTGATGTAAAGATATTTCTGAAATGTTTACGTATTCTTTTTTTGAGGTTTTAAAGTATGAAATTTAACCAGTTTAGTTACATCCCTGTTAATCCTGAAATTGCTTGTCAGGAACTTCGTTCTTTGGGCTTTGAAGTCTCTTTAAACGCTAGTGCCAAAGCTAATTTTGAGGCTTTTGTTCGCAAGCACTTCCTTTTCTTTGAAGATACTGATTTGGCTTTGAAAAATTGGATTGCTGATACAGAGACTGATCTCCTAACCTTCTTCCAATCAGACCGTCCTTTGACTGCTGACATCTTTGGTTTGGTAGCTCTTCAAATGATAGGATTTGTCCCTAATGTAGACTTTACAGATAGTGTTGCTTTCCTAGAGGAAATGGCTTTCCCAATTACTTTTGATGGTAGCCTTAATAACCTCCATCAATTGCTAGCAACACGCACACAGTCTGGCAATACCTTAATTGATCAGTTAGTAGCTCAGGATTTAATTCCTGTAAGTAATAACTACGTCTTCTTTAACGGTAAGAGCTTGGCAACATTTGACACTAATCAGCTTCACCGTGAAGTGGTTTATGTCGAAACACCTGTAGATACCGATAAAGACGGGCAGTTAGACTTAGTCAAAGTGACTATCTTACGTCCTGATGTGGACTTCCCAGTTCCAGCCATGATGACTGCAAGCCCTTATCAACAAGGGACTAACGAGCCTGCTTCAGATAAGCTTACCCACAAGATGGAAGGTGATTTGCTCGTCAAACCAGCAGGTGAAATCTCCCTTAGCCAACCAGAAATCAAGACACCAGAGGCAGATCTTACACCTATCAATCCTGTCACAAAGGCTCAGGAGCGTTTTGCTCACACAGATACCTACACGCTTAACGATTACATGTTGGCTCGTGGTGTGGCTTCTATCTATGTATCGGGTGTCGGTACCTTCAATTCTGAAGGCTTCATGACCTCTGGAGACTATCAACAAGTTCTGGCCTATAAAGCTGTCATCGACTGGCTCAATAGTCGTGCACGCGCCTTTACTAGCCGTAGTAGGCAGCATACCATCACTGCAGATTGGGCTTCTGGTAAGGTGACTACTACTGGACTTTCATATCTAGGTACCATGTCCAACGCCCTTGCTACAACTGGTGTTGACGGTTTGGAGATGGTTATTGCTGAAGCGGGTATTTCATCTTGGTACGACTACTATCGTGAAAATGGACTCCTCGTCAGCCCTGGAGGCTACCCTGGTGAAGATCTCGACACCTTGACCGAATTTACCTATTCTCGTGCCCTATTAGCTGGAGAATACCTACGCCACCAAAAAGACTACCAAGCCTATCTCAAAGAGCTAAGCACAGCCATTGATCGTAAGCATGGTGATTATAGCCAGTTCTGGCATGACCGTAACTATGTGCAGTTCGCAGATCGTGTTAAAGCTACTGTTGTCTTTACACATGGTAGCCAAGACTGGAATGTCAAACCGATTAACGTCTATCAAATGTTCAGAGCTCTCCCTGACACTCTTGGAAAACACCTCTTCTTCCACAATGGTGCCCACGTTTACATGAATGCTTGGCAGTCTATTGACTTCCGAGAAAGCATGAACGCCTTGATTTGTCAGAAACTCCTTGGTTTGAATAACGGCTACACACTGCCTACTCTTATCTGGCAAAACAACCAGTCTGAGCAGACCTGGGAAGTTCTCAATAACTTTGGACACGACAATGGTAAAAATATTCATCTTGGTGAGGGTGAAGCTAGCATCGCTAACCATTACGAAGAGGAAACCTTCACCAAATATGGTAAAGCTTACCAAAGCTTCAAGGATGACCTCTTTGTGGATAAAGCCAATGCCATCACCCTAGACTTTGAACTGGACCAAGACATCCAAATCAATGGTCGTGTCCACCTAGAGCTCAAGGTTAAGTCTAGCACAAACCGTGGTCTCATTTCGGCCCAAGTTCTAGAAATGGGGGATAAGAAGTATCTCGCACCTATTCCCGCACTCAAACGCATGAATCTAGATAACGGCCGTCTCTTCAAGGAAGAAGCCTTACGTGAATTGCCATTCAAGCAGGCCAAATACCGTGTCATTACCAAAGGACACCTTAACCTGCAAAATCGCAAGAACCTCCTTAGCATTGAGAATGTCACTCCAAATGAATGGATGACTATCGGTTTGGATTTGCAACCAACCATCTACAAACTCAACAAGGGCGACAAACTCCGACTCGTTCTCTATACCACAGACTTTGAGCACACTATTCGTGATAATAGCAACTATGAAGTAACTGTGGACCTAAGCCAAAGTCAGATGACATTGCCTTACTAGTCTTTATCGCAAAAAATCCCATAGGATAATGACTCCCATGGGATTTTTTGATTGTGTAGAAATAAACAAGATTTAGACTTCAATTTTTACGATTGATTTTAATATTATTTAAACAAATGATGTAGCCAAGACAATGGAATAATACAAAGATATGCCAGTAAAAATAGAGCATAAAGCTATCAGATTTGATTATCGTATAAAAAAGAAAAATTGCAACTAATAAAATAGAGAACCACAGCGTCTTCTTAACGAATAACAAATATTGATGCCATATCTCTTTATCCCCCAAAGTAACTTTAGATTTTTTGCTTAGGAAAAGATGCATCAAAATCTCTGCTAGACTGCTAAGTACTGTTAAAACCAGAATCTTACTTAGAGGAATACCTAAAAAGAATCCCATCCACTCAATAAGCACTTGGGACAAAACAATGGCCGTAAGGGCACGTAGATTTTTTGACATAAAACTTAAACCTCACACTTCTATCAAACAGAAAGTTTTCACTATATTGAATTACACCTACAAAGCATAGATAAACACTATTTTTATAAGCATATCTATCATAAACTGCTATTCTAACTTCGTTCACTTTGTTTAATGACTTTAAGCACTCTGGGTGTCAGAAAAGCTAGTAAACAAATATCCAAAACAATCACAACAATAATGATTAGGCGCCATTCAGCATCCCTCACCATCAGCAAACGATAAACACCAGCTAAAATAATAGCCAAATGTGCCAAGCCCATACCAGCGTAAATTTGTTTAAGAGTAAACTGTCGTTCTTCAAGTGGACGACGGTCAAGCTCTCGCTTAATCAACAGGGGCAACAAAAGTAAAAAGATTGATAGCAATACTAAAGGCAGCCAAAATAAGAAAGAAGAACCATTATATAATAATTCTAAACCAATATTGCCACCTATCAAACCAAAGGCAACAACCATGAGTCGTAAATAAAGTAACGTTCCTGAACGAAGTCGGTTAAGATAAGGTATCGCACTCTCCTTTCATCACAATCACTTGTCCGCTTGGCATAATCATAACTAGGACTTAAGGTTCTTTCTCTGCTCCTCAACAGATTGGAAAAGAACCTTTTTGCCCCATCTTCCTTTTCTCACTGGACAACTCAACCTTAAAACCAAGAAATCCTCCCTAATGACATCAATAGCCATAACGAATCGCTAGCAATTTTCGCAACTCTGCCATTCGCTCCTCGATAAAGGGAGACAAGGTCAGCTGGTCTTTTCTGACCACTTCGGATATTTCCAGTGACATCCTGCTTAAGATATAGGGAGTGGCTGAACGAGAGTCTGAAAGTTCCGTTCGGTAGGAGTGCAGGACCTGCTTCAAATCAGCATAATCTGGCTTATCTCCAATAGTTTCAATTACTTCATCGATGATAGCTACTGCTTGTTCTCGTCTCTCTTTGCCTCCTGCAAACCATTTAAGTCCTGTCATTATGAAAACCTCCTTATTTCTTTCAACTAATTTTTCAATCACATCTTTAGTATAGCACCCTGATAGTCATATAAAAGCCAGCGTCCCAAAAAGTGGCTATATGTCCTAAATGGTAGCCAAATCCAGATTGGATGCTGACTAGATAGAGGATTTAAAGTTATATTCCCAATGACTACTCCTAGGATTGCTGATACGACACGTAAAGAACATAACACAGCTGAACTAAATTTTTGTAGTATCACCATGGTAATTCCTTTTCTACTAGAGTCATTTACACAAACTACTAGGGCGTTATCTAAAGAATGATTTGCTATTATTCTGAATCTAGCATGGCTAAAGACACGAATCTGTCACTTTCCATGCTGCTTAAAACAAATACATCACTTATCGTTTCTAAAAATCAACTGACTAAGATCATCAGAGAGCGATACAGAAACATAAAGTGACAAGGTGTAAAATAAAAATGTCCTTTCTTGATGCCAGAAAAATATTATCACACATTGAATACAGACAGCCAAAATAACTTGCACGATAAAATTAATATATTTTCTAGAAATAAGTGATTGTTTCAAATAGTAATCCTCCTTTCATGACATTTTTTGAAGACCCAGACCCTGCAAGTTTTGTCTATACGATAGAAGAATATCCTTCAAACATTGGAAATTCACTCTAATTTTCACATGTTTCATTAATCACTTTCTTGTTATAACACTTTTATGCAAATATCTTCTAGATTACCTACAGAATAATCAAGCAAAATCATTTATTGTTTAAAATAGTTTTTGACTTGCAAGTAAGCTAGAAAATCACAGAGGATTAACAAAAGCATTAATACGGCTAGTACTATACGGTCTGTGGTATCACTGAATGTTAGTAATGTGTAAAACTCTACACAAAGCACAAGAAATGAGATGACAAGAAAGACAATGAAGGACTGCTGTATTGTTAACGGATTTACTAAATCTGGACGTTTCTTAAGCAAACGGTAGAGCAGTCCATTAACAAAAATGACTACTAAAGCTAGTGCTCCGACTGCTAACCAAATCTCTGGCGAAGTCTTGCTCTTATAGAGAGAAATACTGGTACTTATAAGGAAAACTGCCAGTACAGCAGTGACGACCCTAGAAAATCGCAACACTCTCGAACTAATATTCTTTAACTTCATGATAAAACAATTAAGCTATGAATAACCTCAGTCAGTCTTGTAAACCGAATAAGCTATTACATTAAACTCTATTCCTTTCTGTATTTTTTTATACTGCTGTAAGATCTCAAAAAAGACCTTAGCGATTACATTCTACTGGAGATGTAATACAATAGCGTCATTAGAACTGCTACTTTAAATAAGCGAATATACATATCTTTGTTTTTTCTATTACAAAGATATGCAATCAAATATAATATAATCTCCGCTATCATTAGCAAGAATAATTTTACTTCGGGAACACCAACAATAAGCATTAGCAAGCACCTCACATTCAAGGGGGCCAAAAGTTACTTTTTAAACTGTGCCCATTTTTTAAAAAGCAGACTATAAAGAAGCAAGGTTAACCCTAGCAAGTTAATGGTATGGTGGACTGCATCCAAACTTCTAAATAGATTAGCGAGGCCCATTCCGATGAGAATGGTGGCCAGTAAATACGGTTTTGAGTTTTTGAACATACTTTTCTCCTTAAAGTGTTTTTAGCTATCTGTGCACAAGCTATGAATTATATTATAGATTGGAAGCCGATAAAAAAGTAGTGACATAAATGTCACTACTTGTCTGACCTTATATCCTTGATAATCGTACACATAAGAAAGAGAAATAAACATAACCCAATAAGATTTAGACATTGAAGTCCAATACTCAGTTTTTCTCCCAAGTTATGTAAGGCAACAAGGATGAAGCCCATAGACATCATTAGAGACACTAGACGTTTTTTAGTCATAAGTACAAATACCTCTTCTTTTATATCGAAGTTTTCAACCACTATTCACAAGCTATTCACAGACTAGCAATTGACAAGGTATCTCAATTAAGATTTCTTTTTAATGGAAGTGGTAGATTTGTGTTTTTCAAGCAATGACATAATAGGCTTATCCAAAAAAGTCATCACAGCCATGAAAACCATCCCTAAAATATAACTTTTCAAATCAAACATAAGTCATCACCACCTTCAACGTTTGCAAGTGTCTCGAGATCGAGTGTTTCAAAATTGTTCATTGTTTGTGTTGTCATTCTAACAACCTCCTAAAATATTATTTTTTAGCTTTTTTCTCTCAAGCTATGGTTTTATTATAGGGTCGAAGACAACAAAAAAGTAGTGACATAAATGTCACCACTCGATTTTGATTTTTAGGAACTCTACATTTCGAATACTTCTATTTTTTGAGTCGCTCCCATTTGCTAAAAATCAAACTATAAGTGATTAATGTTAACCCTACCAAATTAATGATATGATGTATAAAATCTAAATTTCTAAAAAGGTTAGCAATGCCAAATCCTAAAAGGAAAATTGCTAGTAAATACATTTTTTTATCTTTAAGCATAGAGTCACCTAAATATTAGCAGAATGTAGCATAGCCAACTAAAGCTCCTCCCCAGTAACCTACTGGGCCGCCTGCTGATCCTACTAGAGCAGAGCCAATTGTGCCGGCATAACACTTAACCCATCCGCCACCTTCAACGTTTGCAAGTGCCTCGAGATCGAGTGTTTCAAAAGTGTTCATTGTTTGTGTTGTCATTCTAACAACCTCCTAAAATATTATTTTTTAGCTTTTTCTCTTAAGCTATGGTTTTATTATAGGTTGCAAGCCAACAAAAAAGTAGTGACATAAATGTCACTACTCGATTTTGATTTTTAAGAAATTTTTTCGAATATAGAATCTATGGTCTAGACTAGCTTACTCTCCTTCCATTGCACCTGCTTGTAGGCTGTACATCTTGTGGTAGGTGCCACCGAGGGCTAGGAGCTCCTCATGGCTACCGTGTTCGATGATACGGCCCTTGTCTAAGACATAGATGCAGTTGGCATCTTGGATTGTCGATAGGCGGTGGGCAATGGCAATGGTTGTGCGTCCTTGACGCATTTTTGCTAGAGAATTTTGGACAATAGCCTCTGTCTCTGAATCAATATTGGCTGTCGCTTCATCCAGAATCAAAATCTTAGGCTGGCTAGCAACGGTCCTAGCAAAGGCTAGAAGTTGGCGTTGGCCAGTTGAAAAACTTGAACCTCGTTCAGAAACTGGAGCATCGTAGCCTTCTGGAAGTTTGTCGATAAAGTGATTGGCATCCACAAACTCAGCGGCTGCTTTAATCTCTTCATCAGTTAAATCCTGATACATGGCAATATTGGATTTGATTGTACCATGATAGAGAAAGGGTTCCTGAAGGACAAGACCAATGTTCTTACGCAACTCTGCCTGACTATAATCGCGAATATCCACACCGTCAAGAAGAACTCGTCCTGATTGAAACTCATAGAAACGCATGAACACGTTGATAATAGAGGATTTTCCGGAACCTGTAGAACCAACAAAGGCGATGGTTTCTCCTTTATTGACAGAGAAGGAAATATTATCCAAAATCTGGTGCTTGCCATCATAGGAGAAGGAGACATTTTCAAAACGAATATTCCCCTCAGTAACCTTGGCATCTGTGTCTCTCTGCTCAGGTTCATAGGTGCGCTCGTCAATTAAGGCAAAGACCCGACCGGCTGAAACCATAGAAGTTTGCAAGGTTGAGAAGTTTTGCGTCACTTCAATCAAGGGATCAAAGAGACGGTTAATGTACTGGATAAAGGCATACATGGTCCCCGCTGTGATGCCCAAATAGATACCTCGATAGCCAAAATAGGCCATGAGAACAGCATAGCCCAGGAGCTTTAGTAAGCTCATGGCTGGTCGTAGAAAGAGAGAATCCAGTGACATGGAACGGCTAGCATAAATCAAGTGTTCCTCATTAATAGCATCAAACTCTTTTTTGAGGCGTTTCTCTTGGTTAAAGCCCTGAATAATGCGAATCCCTTCGATACTCTCTGACAGTTTGGCATTTATATCTGAAAGTAAGGCTCTAGTCTTTTCAATGATAACCACTGATTTTTTGCGGTAAAGGTTAACCAAAAGGACAATCAGAGGAAGAAAGAGCACAATAAGCCCGGTTAGACGAATGTCCAACATCATCATAGTGTAAAGGGTAGTAACAAAGATAAAGATAGCCGAAATAAAGCTAGACAGAATCCCTGAGAACATCTCACTAATAGTCTCTGTATCATTAGTTAAGCGAGAAACGATAGAGCCTGCTGGAGTTTTGTCAAAGTAAGACATACCCAGTTTCTCCATATTAGCAAAGGCATCTCGGCGAATATCCCTGACAATACTGTAGGACACACGCGCAAAAAAGAGATTTCCCAAATACTGGACTAGCGTCTGCAAGAGATAAAGACCATAGTAACCAATCAGAATTAAGCTTGCCGCCTGATTCATATCATGAAGATAGTGGTCGATAAAATAAGAGGCCACAAGGGGAATAATACTCTTGATAACCGTTGTGGACAAGAGGAAGGCTAAAGCTAGAAAGGTCAAGAATTTGTAAGGCTTGAGATAGGTCAAGAGACGCTTAAACACAGACCATTGGTTTTGATTAGGCATGAGCTTCTCCCCCTTCCATTTCTAACTGTTGAGACTCATAGGTCTTGGCATACCAACCACCCTGAGCTAGCAAATCCTCATGACGGCCACGTTCAATGATGCGACCATCCTGCATGACTAAGATGAGGTCAGCGTGCACCACCGCACTCAGACGATGGGCGGTAATGATAGTCGTCTTGTCCTTGCGGGTATGTTTGAGATTGTCAATAATAGCATGTTCTGTCTTGGCATCAACCGCAGATAAGGAGTCGTCCAAAATCAAAATGTCTGGATCCAAAATCATGGCCCGACTCATGGCCAGACGTTGTTTTTGACCGCCTGATAGGCTGACACCCTTTTCGCCAATGATCGTTTCAAAGCCTTCAGGCATATCCTTGATGTCATCATAAACTTGAGCTAACTTAGTTGCTTCTTCTACCTTGTCAAAGGAGAGATCCGGATTACCAAAGCAGATATTGTCTAAAATGGAGCTGGCAAAGAGAAACTGGTCTTGAGGAACATAGCCCATCAAGCTACGCAAGTCTGATAGGCGATAATCTCGGATGTTATGACCATTCAAATAGATGGCTCCTTGATTAACATCGTGCTCCCGCAAGAGCAACTTGACAAGGGCCGTCTTTCCTGAGCCAGTCTGTCCAACCAAACCAAGGGTTTGCCCCTTGTCCAAGGTGAAATGAATATCTCTCAAAGTATCCTCATCCTCAAAGGCAAAGCGGTCAATCGCATATTCTAAGCGACCATTTTCAATACTTGGGAGAGGGTGCGCAGGATCTTGAACATCTGATTCCTGCTCCAGAAGATTTTCAATACGTTGGTAGGACACATTTCCTCTCTGTGTGATATTAAAGAGGAAGCCAATGGCCATTAGAGGCCAAACCAGCATGTCCAAATAGGTAATGAAGGTTACCAAATTTCCGACCGTTATCTGACCAGCCTGAATCATAAAGGCCCCGACAAGAAGGGTCAAAACATAGGATGAGCCAACAAAGAGTAAGACCAAAGGATCAAAAAGACTGTCATACTTCATGGTATGCATATTCTTTTTAAAGGTCATCTTATTGGTCTCTTGGAAGGACTGAAGCTCAGCCTCCTGATAGCCAAAAGACTTGGTTACCTTGATTCCTGATACCGACTCTTGAACCTTATTATTAAGTTCTGAAAAGGCTGCCTGGGATTCTCCAAAAGCTTTATGGGTCTTACGGCCCAGACGACTAGTCGCAAAAGCCATGAAAGGGAGGGGTAAGACAGCCACCAGTGTCATCTGCCAGGAAATGCTGAAAAACATGGTGATTAGGGTTACCAAGGCTGTGATAGAGGCATCCACGGCTGACATGACACCCCCGCCAGCCAAGCGGGTTAAAGAGTTGATATCATTGGTTGCATGGGCCATGAGGTCCCCAGTTCGGTACTTTTGATAAAAAGAAGGCGACATCTTGGTAAAATGCTCAAAAAGGCGTGAACGCATAATCTGGCCTAAGCGATAAGAAGTCGCCAAGATATACATGCGCCAAACATAGCGCAAATAGTACATCCCCAGAGCTGCCAAAAGCAAATAAACGAGATTCAGAAGCAAGATCTGATTGGTCAATTTTCCCGATGTGATAGCATCAATGATCCGTCCCATAACCATAGGAGGAATCAGATTGAGAACCGAAACCAGACTCAGTGCCAAAATCCCGACAATATAACGACGTTTTTCCAACTTGAAAAACCACCAAAGTTTTGCAATGATTGATTCTTTAAAAGACAAGTTACTCCTCCTATCCTTACAAATGGTTAATAATAGACGTCGTATAAGTCTCGTATGCTAAGGTTACTTCCAATAGCGATAGATTGTGCCATCTTCTAACTGAAAGTGACCAATATAAGATAACTTCCCAAAATCAGTAGACTCTGGCAATTGATAAGCAAAGGAATCAAAATTATAGACCTTGTGCCCATCATCCATAGAGTAGCTCTCCTTATCATGGATAACTGATTCATCTTTCTTAGGGCTCCAAATGCGTCTGATTTCATCAGATGTCTTATACTCTCTGACAAAATTGTACAATTCAAAGTTAGTTGCCTCACTGAGATAGCGACCATCGGTGTTGTAGTTGGCTAATTGAGCCTCTCTCTTAGACTCAGAATAATTCCAAACCTGTCCTCTTTCTCGCATGATATCGGCATCACGACCACTTTGATAAGTATCTGCCTTAACCATCGTCATTGTTACTCCTAACGTTAATACGGTGACTACTGTCATCATTAAGTGTTTCATTGTTTCTCCAAACGTGTTTATTCATTTTTCCCTCTTTTGAATGTGTTGTATTTGTATGATAGAAAATAAGTGAAACCTGAGACGCGTAAGCTCCCAGGTTTTTTACTCTTTAAAATGCGTTTGAATCAGTTTTACAAGAAGGCGGTAGGCACCTAGTGCCACCAAACCACCCAAAGTATTGGTCCATAAATCATCTAGCTCAAAGACACGATTAGCATCAATGAGAAGGTCTAGAATCACTTGTCCGACCTCAATCGCCAAAGACATGGCAAAAGTCGCTAAAAGGACCTTTTTCCAAGACCTGAATCTTGGATACAAGGCTAAAAGTCCTAAAATCAGCGGACTCAGCAAGAAAATGTTGGTCACATTTTGCCCAAGCACAAAGACAATCTCTTTAAGACTATCCAACTGATAAAAGTTGGTCAAACTATTGAATGGGGTCAAGAGGACCACCACACGACCAAAATGTTGAATCCCAGGAGTTTCAACACCTTCAACTAGTCCATACTGGGGTGTCCAACATAGGAGCACTAAATAAAGGAGATAAGCACAGACCAAAACTTGGCTTGCCTCTCTTCCTTTTGGTGTTAGTTCTCCGTCCTTATCTACCCAAGTCTTAAGCTGAAACATCTTACTTACCTTCTGATTTACCAGAAGCTTCTGCCACTGCTTTTTGACGGTCGCGTTTCATAGTGTTTGAACGCAATTGTCCACAAGCTGCATCGATATCTGTACCGTGCTCTTGACGAACCACGCAGTTAACCCCATTTTTCTTGAGCACATCGTAAAAGGCCGCCACACGTTCTTTAGTTGAACGGCTATATTGATCGTGCTCTGATACTGGGTTATATGGAATCAAGTTGATGTATGACAACTTACGGATTTTCTTAGTCAAATCAGCCAACTCTTGTGCATTTTCAGGATGGTCATTGACCTCATTAAGCATGATATACTCAAAAGTTACACGACGGTTGGTTGTCTGGATGTAATACTCGATAGCTTCAAAGAGTTTTTCAAGTGGGAATGAGCGGTTGATACGCATGATGCTTGAACGAAGGTCATTGTTAGGTGCGTGAAGTGATACGGCAAGGTTAACTTGAACACCTTCGTTAGCAAATTCCTTGATTTTTGGTGCCAAACCAGATGTTGACACGGTAATGTGACGCGCTCCGATAGCAAGACCATTGTCATTGTTAATGGTACGCAAGAAGCGAAGCACATTGTCATAGTTATCAAATGGCTCACCGATACCCATAACAACCACGTGGCTGACACGTTCACCGTCGCCACGATCGTCAAAGTATTTTTGTACCAACATGATTTGCGCCACAATCTCACCAGCAGTCAAGTCGCGTTGTTTCTTGATCAAACCACTGGCACAGAAAGTACAACCGATGTTACATCCAACCTGAGTTGTCACACAGACAGACAAACCATAGTGTTGACGCATCAAAACCGTCTCAATCAACATACCATCTGGCAATTCAAAAAGATATTTAACGGTACCATCTTTAGATTCTTGAACGATACGTTGTTTCAATGGGTTCACACAGAAATTCTCATTCAATTTAGCAATGAAATCCTTAGAAATGTTAGTCATTTCTTCGAAAGATTGCACACGCTTCTTGTAAAGCCAATCCCAAATTTGAGTAGCACGAAATTTCTTTTCACCGTGTTCCATAGCCCAATCAATCAACTCGTCACGAGTAAGACCATAAATAGAAGGTTTGTAGCCTTCCATATCCTCTAACTTCTGACGTTTACGACGTTCTGGTTTTGCTTGTGTTGTTACTTCTGACATAGTTTAATTTCCTTTTTTCCTGATTGTGAAATGCTGACCATCTGACTTGGTCTGGCTTTGTTTCTTCGATGGGGTGTTTTGACCTTTAGATTTTGGAGCTTGCTTCTGACTCTTCTTGAAGTTAGGCTTACGCTCACGACCACCATCCTCGGATCTAGATTTGAACTTAGGACGACGCTTGATTTTCTCAAAGCTTGGGCCCTCTTGATCCCTATCTCTTCGTTTGGACTTGTCTGGCTTTTGCTTAGCAGAAGCTTTTTGCCCCTTATTCTTTTGAGAAGCATTGCGCTCTCTATCTCTAGATTCCTGAGAAGAATTACGACGATTATTAGAACGACGGCGCTTGCGACGAGGCTCCGTCTCCTCTTCAAAGACGATTAATTGCGGCTCTTCATTTTTCAAAATAAAGTAGGCGCAACCAAAGGCACAGTATTCACGCAAATACTCTGACAATCGGCTAATGCGGTCTGTCTTACGCGTATTAGGGCGCTCGTCCTCGTAAAATCCCTTAAGACGAAGCTGATCATTAGACCAGTCCCCAACGATATAATCATACTTGAGCATGATTTCAGAAAAACGTTGCCCAAAGCGGGTAGCGTCTAAAGCATCCTTGTGATTTTCAAGAACTGTAAACTGACAGGCATCTGATTTCAGAAGATCAGCCACATACACAAAGTCTGGCCCTGGATATTTATTATAATTAAACATTTCTGGCAAGATTTCTTTACGCATGTGCCATCCTTTCTGCTCTCTCTTATTTTCTATCCTGATGCTGTAATAATGTCTCTATATCTTATCCCAATTGGCACCATTTTTTCCTAAATACTTGGCCACAAGTTCCCTTAACAAATCTGGAAAAAGAAGAGTAACTTCCTTTTCCTTAATTGTAGGAAAGTAAGAAGCAAAGTAGTACTGGTCCACAAGGACCAAACTAAACTTCTCATTGGAATCTACAACCCTTCTATTATACAACAAATTACCGTTTTTGTAAGCAAAATTCCCTGTGATTACTTCACCAAATGTCTTCCCTCTAAATCCCATACCTTTAATAGCTTGATTTTTAAGGAGTTCAGCCTTAGTAAAAACTTCCTGACAGATTTCTTTGAGCTCTTGTCCTGTCACGACTAGACGTGCCATCCGCATCTGGTGAGGAAGGGCTTCTTGCAGGTCTGCCATGGTCACTTGAGGACCTAGTGTTTTCATGATAAGTCCAGTATTTAAAAGCGTTAATTGGCTATCGGTCTCCTGACAAACAGCCTGTAAAACCAATTGACAGGTCTCATCAAAATCTAGTTCTCGACCTAGATTAGCTACTTTTTTCTGAGCTAAACGGCGATGGCCTTCCTCACGCATAGCCTTGATAAAGACTTCGTCCTCCTTGTCTAAATCCAAGATGTAGGACTTGGTGGGGATAGCCTCAATCTGACATTCTATCAATCGCCCATTTTCCACAGTAAGGTCAATACAGCCAAGATAATAACCATATCTGTCAGCAGCTGCTAAATAGGTCTCATTGACTAATTTGCCCTCTTCAAAAAGGTGATGCGTGTGGCTTCCGATGACAAGATTTACCTGTGGATAAGTCTCTGCAATCTGCTCATCATAACGTACACCCAGATGGCTAAGAACGACGACTATATCTGCATCCCTTACCTCAGGACGACCCAAATCCTCTTCCAACCTAGCCATAGGCTCTAACACCTGCCAACCGTTGGGAGCATAGGTGATGTAATATGGAAAGGTATAGGCCAAAAAAGCAATTTTTGTACCTGCCTTAGTTTTGTGGATAATATAGGGCTTGGCCCATTCAGGTTGTCTCCCCTCATCCTTGAGATTTCCTATGATCGGCTGAAACTTAGCCTGCTCATAAAGACAGTCTAGCTCCTCCTTGGCCAGACCTATCCCCTCATTATTTCCAATAGTCGCATAGTCTATCCCCAACTCATTCATCAGGGCTACATTAAAACGCCCAGCGGTCGCATCAGATAGGGGATGGGACTTATCCACATTATCCCCAAGATCTACCTTGATCAACTCTCTATCCGTCTGACTCAAATCATCCACAGCTCGCTTGAGTTGTGGATACTGTTCAAAATGAGAGTGTAAATCATTGATATGAAGAATTCGAATCGTGTCTTTCATGACTCCTATTGTAGCACTTTTGCTATAAAAAAACTTGACAATCATTCTGCCAAGTTTTTACATGCTATTTTTCAAACAGGAACGTATTCCTAGTTAACTTTCTTTTTAACATATTCTTCTGCGAGATGATAGACGTCATCTGCTAGGGATATACTGACATAGATGCATACAATTGAGAAAATTTCTCCTCTAAAGTGTTGCCAAGCAAAGAATATAAGCCCATAAATTAGGAGAGCAATTACTATTTGGCCAAAAAATTGACTCAGTAATCGCCTAATAACGACAAATAAGGCCATAAGTAATCCCATCTTTAATACCATAACCAATACCCTTTAAGGCTGCACCTTGCCAAGTACCTGTTTGAATACCACCTTTAATGGCTCCTCCAACAGCCCCGACGCCTACGGCAGCTGTAGCTCCCCAAAAACTACATGCTCCACCCTTAACAGTAGAAAGATCTTCGGAATTAAGTGAGTTAAAATTGTTAATGATTTGTGTTGTCATTAAAACAACCTCCTTTAAAATATTTTTTAGCCTTTTCTCAAAAGCTATGATTGTATTATAGATAGAAAGCCAACAAAAAAGTAGTGACATAAATGTCACTACTTGATTTTGAGAGTTGATTCAACTTAGACCTTAGGACTTCCAAATTATTTTATTTTTAAAGGAATAACAACTAGTACCACAAATTGATTTGACTGTATATTAATATTCAAATGTCCTTTCAGTTTCATGATTCTATCATAACTACTTTTTATTCCTAGACCACGTCTATTAGGTAATTTTATAGATTTCATTCCGTTGTAATTGATATCTATTTCAGAAGTAAGTATAGGATTCGCCACTTTAAAGACTAGTTTATTATTCTTAAAACGTAATACTATTTCGATTGGATTCGTTAATCCATTACGTTCAATCTCCTCTATTGCATTGTCGATAATATTTCCGAGAATAGCGCAAGAATCTATAGCAATCGAACTTATATCTAAGTTATAGGGGATTTGTAAATCTAGATGAAACTGGACTCCATCTTTTTTCATTTTAGATATTTTTTGATTTAATATAGCGTCAATTGGTATACATCCTGTAATCTTGCGATTAAAAACCTCCTGTCCCAGTATCTCTCGAGTTATTGCTTTGATGTTTCCAAAATCATTACTATCTGCATAAAAATCTATTGAGGAAACAATATTTTTTAAATCATGTCTGAGAATTGCTAGTTCTTCTTCTTGTTGAATAATTTCACTAGTCATGCTATTTTCATCAAAAGCAATTTTGCCTTTGATAATATTATAATTTTTTTCACTCAAATAATTGTAAAGCACAATTATAACAATGTTTATCAATAATAAATAACTATCAAATATCAAAACTCGACTTAAAGGTAGTGGCATCTTATATAACAGTAAAATAATAGACAAAAATGGAGGCAACGATAAGATACCGTATTCTATTTTGTTCAGCTCAAATAGATTATCTATTTTAAAGTGTTTTAATCCTAACACAAATAAAAGCGTTAACAACATCAAAAAGAATTGGGCGAAAAAAATTACGATTTCTTTAGTTTGTTGAACTTGATGTAATAGCAATATTGCTATATCTTCTTGAATCAAAAACCAAAAAATCAGGAATAAATAATGAAATACCTTTTTCATAACATCTCCCGATAAAAAGAGGAAAAGAATCAGGAAAGTTAATAGCAAAGATAAGATTTTAAAATCTAACAATGTATTATGATTTATTGTTATTGATGCGTGGCCAATAAAATAAACAAATAAGATCAAACAATAAAACTTGCTTTTGGAAATTCTGATCACAAAAAAGTGTTGTAAATAAAACCAAACAACAAAACTTTGGAATAAAAAAAGAGAGAGTAGCCCCACTGATTTATATACATCAATCATAAACCGAAACTCCTCTCAATAAAATGGCTATATGCTGTTCTCACGGCTTTCTTACGACTTCTACTAATAGCAATACAATTACCATTTATCATAGTTACATCATTCTGATTAAATGAGGATATATGGTTTAAATTAATCATTGTTCCACTATTAACCCTAACAAAATGAGTTGAAGGTAATTCTTTTTCAATTGCTGATATCCTCCCGTAAAACGATGTATCACTACCACTAACTAATTCAAGGTGGATTTTCCTACCAAACTCAGAATATAGACACACAATATTATCTAAGCTCATTTGGAAATGTTCCGTACCTATCTGATAAAACATAAATTTTTGTTTTGCAGTTAATTCTACCAGAACATCCCTGAGAACCTCTCTCAATTTTTCAATAGATACAGGTTTTATTAGATAACGAAATGGAGAGACTTCAAAACTTTCTAAAGCATATTGCTCAAAGCTTGTGACAAAAATGAGTATAAAATTTTTATCAATATTCCTCAATAACTTAGCAGTCTCTATACCATTTAGCCCCTCCATTTCAATATCTAAAAATATCAAGTGATAGTTGTCAATTTGTCCACTCATGGTATTTACCATACGGTCTCCTTTGTAATAGCCATCAATTTCATATTGGACATTGATTTCATCAAAGTATTCTGAAATATGAGTTTCTAAATTACTCACTTGTAAGCTATCATCGTCACAAATTGCTACTTTATACATCTGTCTCTATAAATTCCTTTTTCTAATATTATATCATTCACAACGCCTTACTTTCAAACCCTTTCATGGTAGCAATCAATAACAGTATACAAAGCAAAAAATAACTTAGTAAATGAATTAGAGATAATCCAATTGTAAAATGATAATTAGGCACAACAAAAAAATATCCAGGAATAAATTTAGAAATCATAGTAATATTTGATAGAAGTTGACATAAAAAGTAAACACCTAGACTTGCAAACGAAGCCATTATTGCCGAAATATTTAGTGATAGATAAAAAGCAATGCTAGCAAGCAAAATAATAAATCCTAAATTCACTAAACTAACTACTATTGATTGTACATTTGTAGCATGTAGCTCCCAAAATCGTGTATAACCGAACTCAGTATGAGATATAAAGCAAATATAAGTGACTAACGACGTCAAGCAATTTAAGATATATAAAAATAATATTGATAGGATAACAACAATATACTTAGAGACTATCAATATTTTCTTACTAGTGACTCTATTTACCTCTAATAAAATTTGTCCTCCTTGAATCTCTCCTCCTAAAATAAAGGAAGAAGTATATAAAATTAATAATAACGGGATAGTTAATATTAATAAAAATGTCCACATCGTGGTGATAAAGGTAACTAAATCTAATTTAGCCCCTATTTTTACAAAGTCCCAATGTAAAAAGGCACCAAAACCATAAATCAAAGACCACAATGATAGTATAGCTAATATAATAAAATTTTTCCGTTTCAATAATTTATATAGTTCTGCTAAAACGATTGATTGCATTTTTTCACCCCCTAAATAATTCTTCAATAGAGTCACTCACCGTGATTTCTTTTATCTCACAATTATATTTATAAATGAGCCTCAGGATCGAATTCAATAACATCATATCATGTGGTAAGATTATCTGACCTTCTTTTAGGGTAACTAATTTACTAAGACTTTGTTCCAACTCCGGCACTGCATATTCTAAAGTAATAATTATTTTATTTTTTCCTAGTTTAGTATGTGTTTCAATACTCTTTCCATTTATAAATAGGAAATAATCACAAATTTCTTCAATTTCATGTAACTGATGTGATGAGATTAATATTGTAACCCTTTTTTCACGACGTAACTTCACAATATAGTCTAAAAGAACTCTAACTCCTGCAGGATCTAAACCCACAAAAGGTTCATCTAGAATCAGAAACTCAGGGTCATCTAACAAGGCCAATGCCAAACCCAATCTCTGCTTCATGCCAAACGAGTAAGATTTTACTAGTTTTTTGCTACTATCTAAACCCACAAATTTTAACAACTTATTAATCCGTTTATCTAGTCCACTCTTATCAAATGATGAAGAATACATAGAGAATAATTTCAAATTATCATATGCAGAAAAATCTTCAAATAATTTACAATCTAGAAGAAAACCGATTTTATTTAAACTATTTCTTTTAGTATTATATTCTGAATCCCCTTTAAATTGAATTTTACCTTTTGTGCGTGGAGTAAGTCCTAAGATCATCTTCATTAAAGTAGTCTTTCCACAGCCATTCTTCCCAATTAAGCCAACAATGTCACCTCTTTGAATTTCGAAATTGAGATCGGTTAATACCTCTTGTTTTCCAAATGATTTATTCAAATGACAGGCTCGTAATATTGTATTCATGGTGATTACCTCCATCAGTTGCAGTATACATTAAAAAATCATTGAAATTATCACAAGTTTCAAGTAATAATTCATACTTGTCTTTTGCAATAATTTTCCCTTTTTCCATAAAAGTTATAGAATCAAATCTTTTTAAAAATGGCTTTAATAAAGCTATTTAAAATGTGTCAACTATTATTAATAAGGCATTCTATATGTTTTTAGTTTAGCTTAAATTATCAAAATCAACTTTCTTTTGTATCATTTTGTTGGTTTTTTTGTAGTAAATAGTAAAAAACTATTTATTCATTACATTTTCAGGCCTTAAGATAGCCAATTATTTTGCGAGTGTAGTGAGCATATACTGAGACTTGTCGCTGTGATAATGACGACTAAGACTTTGTAGTCATAAGCGTTGGGAAGTTTTGAGACCTTAGGCTCAAAAGAAAAATATATCTTCAAACTAAATAAGGTCTTTTGAGTTTCCAAAAAGTTTGATAATAATCAAAAAAGCTGAAACACTTTGGTTTCAACCTCTTGAATTTTTAAATTAAAATTTGCTCTCACCTAAAAGCCAATGCTTAGAAGCTTTGCTTCTTAGCTTTACGCTCAGCACGTCCCTTAGCACGGTTAGCCGCACGACGTTCACGTTTGCGTTTCTCGTCAACCTTCCACTGAATTTTCTTCTTGTAGCCAGGCTTGATTTTTTTCTTTTTCTTCTTAACCAAACCGATCATTTCCGTATCAAGTTTTTGATAGGCTTTTTCACGGTTGGCACGACGGTCACGGTCATAAGTATCTTGAAACTCGCCGTCCTTATAGACTTTAGGGTCAAAGGTAATCCCCATCTTTTCAAGCTCACGAATATCTGAGTCGTCACTTGGTTGATAAAGGGTAATAGCTGTTCCTGACAAACCATTACGTCCTGTACGCCCTACACGGTGAACAAAGAAAGACAAATCCTGAGGGATAGCATCGTTGATAACATGACTAACCCCTTCAATATCGATCCCACGCGCTGCAAGGTCAGTCGCTACAATGTACTCAAAATCAAGCTTCTTGACTTGATTCATGATACGCTTACGTTCACGTGGTGGAATACCGCCGTGAATTTTGGCAACTTTAAGACCATTTGACACTAGGTAACTGTGCAAATCATCAGCACGTTCCTTGGTATTAACGAAAATCATTGCTAGATAAGGCTGCATCCCCTTAAGCATCTCAAGAATCTGTTCATTCTTGTTGCGACCCTTGGTAGATACCAACCAGTTATCAATGGTATCCGCAATAACTGTTGAAGTTTTAATTTGTTCCATGACTGGATTGGTCAAATACTTCTTCAAGAATGGTTGCAATTTTTGAGGAATGGTTGCTGAGAAGACCAAAATTTGAACTTCCTTAGGAAGACTTGCCGCAATCTTGTCTACAGTATCCAAGAATCCCATATCCATGGTCATATCAGCTTCGTCAACAACAAAGGTATGGGCCTTGTGAATAGCCAAGTCCCCAGACTTAACTAGGTCATAAATACGACCTGGTGTCCCGATAACAATATGAGGTTGTGCTACCTTGAGTTTCTCAATCTGACGTTGCTTGTCTGTACCACCCACATAATTGACTACACGAATTTCAGTCTCAGAGTGTTTGGCAATTTGTTTTGTCGCTTGGTAAATTTGTGTCGCCAATTCACGTGATGGCGCTGTGATAACAACTTGAACATCACCACTCTCTGGATTGAGTTTTTCAAAAATCGGCAGGAGGAAGGTATGCGTCTTCCCTGAACCCGTCTTTGATTCGCCAACCAAATCACGACCTGAACGGACTACAGGAATCAATTTCTGTTGAACAGGTGTTGGCTCCTTAAACTTAATCTCGTCAAGAGCCTCCTGAATAAATGTTTTAAAATTAAAATCTTTAAATGACATGTTTACTTCTTCTTTTCTATCTAGTCTATCCCTATCATTATAACAGAAAAAGAGCATTTCTGCTCTTTTCATTTATTTCATAACGTTTCCAAGAACCATCCAAAGGGTAACGGCACTTGCAAGTGCTCCAACTGTCCAAAGGAAAGCATCAACCTTCCACTCTGACCATTTGTCACCCTTACCTGAAAGACCTCCCAACTCGAGGTGATGGTGGAATGGTGTCATACGGAAAATACGACGACCTTCACCATACTTACGCTTAGTGTATTTGAAATAGCTGACCTGTAGCATAACAGAAGCTGTCTCAAAGACATAAACCACACCAATCAAGAGTAGGGTCCACTCTACACGTAGGGCAATAGAGATAACCGCAAGCATAGCTCCAAGTGACAAGGAACCGACATCTCCCATAAAGACCTTGGCTGGCTTGTGGTTAAAGACGAAGAAGCCAAGAAGTGCCCCAATCATAGTGATAATGATAGTCAAGATAGCGAACTCACCCTTGACAAAAGCGATAATTCCATAGGCAATCAAGCTGATAACCACAGAGATAGAAGCTAAACCATCAATACCGTCTGTCAAGTTCACAGCATTTGAGAAACCGACAATCCAGAATAAAACAAATAGAACATAAAAGACACCGAGATGAATGGTTAATCCACCAATAGCTAGGCTATCTGTCCCACTAGGGAGTACGTGGATAAAGTAGAAAAGCAAACCCGCAATAATCTGCAAGGCCATCTTTTGCCAAGGTTTAAGTCCCTCATTGATTTGACGGAAAATCTTAAGGAAATCATCAAGGAAACCAATGATTCCATAAATCAAAATGACAAAGAGAATCCCCGCTGTGGCACCATAGGCTTGGTGTCCCTCGCTAAAGACGTGGAAGTTGAAAATCAAGCTAACCAAGATGGCAACTACTAGGAAGACGGTCCCTCCCATAGTTGGTGTCCCAGCCTTAGCCAAATGCTGCTTCACATCTTCATGCATTTGTTGGCCACCGATTTTCTTGATTTTGTAGTAAGTAATAAAGTGAGGCATGGCTAGCACCGTCAACACAAAGGCGGCCACGCCTGCTATCAGACTCATAGTCATCTTAGTCTCCTAAAGTAATGGTAATCTTCTTGGTTTTAGACAGGGCTTTTCCTGCCGCAACACTTTGTTTGGTAACAGTCCCTGACTTGCCACCCTTGTAAGTAATTTTAATACCTTTCCATTTGGCAAAGGTTTCAACGTTCTTCTTGGTCCAACCATACATGTCTGGAAGTTCTGTGAAGTCATTGGTCATGATAAGAATCTGTTCATTAGCCTTAATATTGGCTTTGGCATCTACAGAAACCTTCTCAATCTTATCACCAACACCCAGAACAATTGGATGAATCAAGTTTTGACGAAGGGTGTTAGCTGTCTCACCTGGACGTTTACCGATAATATCGCCAGTTTGATAGCTCGTTTCTTCAGTCTTTTCACTACCTTCAGACACAGAAGTATCTAGGGTGTCTCCCATAGACATGGCTTCTTCCAAAACCGGGTTAACCACAGTTGCATAAAAATTATTATCCCAAGTCTTAGGCTCCTGTACAGTCACATACATGATATATTCTGGATTATCTGTAGGTACCATGGCTACAACTGAATTGAGGGTTTCATTGGAACCAACTTTGTAGGTCCCAGTCTTCTCATCAGCAACCTGAGCCGTTCCAGACTTAACTGAAACATCATAATTGCCAACTTGGATAATAGGTGACCCTTCAGATTTATTGTAAAGGGTACCGAACTCTGGATCTGTACCAACGGAAATCATATAGTTACGCGTTTCAGAGGCAGCCTGCTTAGAAACTGGCTTACCGATAACTTCCTTCTTCGCTGTACGAACTGTGCCTTGGTTAGTATCGGCAACTTGTTTGATAAATTGAGGTTCTAGCATTATACCATTGTTTGAAATAGCGGTAAAGGCTCGAAGCATCTGCACCTGAGTCACCGAAATCCCTTGTCCGAAGGACGATTGAGCTATATTAACAGAGTTTCGAGAGACAACCCCTGAAGATTCACCGACCATCCCAAAACGGGTTGGAAGACCAAATTTGTAAAGAGATAAGTAGCTAGACCAAACCTTGTCTCCCATCTCTTGTTCCAGCATGGTCATACCAACGTTACTTGAATAAGAGAAGCCTTGGGCAAATGACATGGTACGACCTGTTGAGATACCTTCATTGATTGACCAGTCATTAATTTCAACGTCGTCAACCTTAATACCATTAGCATTACTATAGGTCGTATTCGGGTTAAAGCTTCCATTGTTAATAGCAGCTGACAAGAGCATGACCTTCATGGTTGATCCAGGCTCATACTGAGCTTCGTAAAGACGGTTAACCCAATCATAGTTTTTCTTAGCCTGTCCCTCAAGAGTATCAGAATTATAGGTCGGACGTTGTGTCGTTGCAAGAATCTCACCTGTCTTAGCATTAACAACTGTCGCTGAAGCATTGACACCTTGCGTCTGCTCCATAAAGGTATCCATCTGCGTTTCTAAGAAGGTTTGGAGAGGCGCTGACAAGGTTGTATAGATGTTCTTACCATCGATAGCTTCCTTGGTAATGGTTTCCGTACCTAGAAGCGTATTACCGTTTTTATCCTTTTCATAGATGGCCTCTCCATCTGTTCCAGTCAAGAGGCTATTGAGCGAGCGCTCCAAACCAGTTTGACCAATTAAAGAATATGAGCCGTCTTTTTTATTTTCAACAGCTTCGGCACGACCAAGAAACTCTGACGCGAAGGTTCCATTAGGGTACATTCGTGACGTTGTTGCTTCAAAGGCCATCCCCTTAATTCCCGCATCTTTAAAGGCTTTTTCTAGTTCTTCTTTAACAGAGTAGGTAATTCCCTTCCCCTTTAGCCCAAAGGAAACCTGGTAGGCACCCTTAGTACGCAATTGGGCCAAGGAATCACTCTTTTCAATTCCTAGCTTATCCTTTAAAATATCAGCAACCTTGTCAAACTGACTATCTTGGACATAGAGTTTTTCTTGAGTCGCTGACACATAACTGGTCGACACGATAGCGTAAATGGCATAACTGGTTGAATCCTCAGCCAAAACATTTCCATTTCGGTCGTAAATCGTCCCACGCTTGGCAGCCACCGTGGTCTTAGTGTTATAAGATTTAGCAGCCTGGGTAGACAAATCGACACCAAACTTACTGTCTGTCCCGATAATCACCACAAAGTTGATAATAAAGACGAAAAAGATAAAGATGCTGAGAACCATAAGGTTCTGACCAACGTGCTGTCGATTCTGGGCTGGCTTTCGCCTATCCCTAACGACATAGTTTAGAAATAAATGTTTAAGTTTTCTTAATCTGTTCATTGGTTACTTCACACTCTTAATACTATCGTTATTAATAGACAGGCCTGCCTTATTAGCAATCTCTTTAATACGGTCAGAGTTTGTCAACTCATTAACCGCCTGCTTTGCATTATTAAGCTCTGTTTTTTCATCACTAATCTTGCTATTAAGGTCTGTGATTTGTTGCTTGATAGCCTGATTACGCCCTTGTAAAAATACAACTGCAATACTCATCACAATAGCTGTCAAAACAATTGCCGAATAGAAGGCCTTTTCCATACGCGTCATAAAACGAATATGGTTTCTAATGGCTCTATTGACAATCTGATGTTCCTTATTTTCCATAATTATTTCCTGATTTTTTTAGCCACACGCAATTTAGCAGAATGCGAGCGGTTATTAGCTTCTAATTCTTCCTGACTAGGCAGGATTGGCTTACGATTAACTAAGGCTACCTTAGGTTGGAGGTCTTCAGGAATAAAGGGTAGACCTTTAGGCACATCTACCGTACTAGCTTCCTTGAAAAGCTGTTTAGTCAATCGATCCTCCAAAGAGTGGAAGGTAATGACCGAAATACGACCATCCACAGCAAGTAAATCCAAGGCCTCTTGAATAGACTCATCCGCAGCACCAAGCTCATCGTTCACTTCGATGCGAATAGCTTGGAAAATTTGCTTGGCTGGATGGCCCTTCTTCTTCAATTCCTTAGCAGGCTTAGCTGATTTAATGATTTCCGCCAGTTCCGTCGTGGTCTCAATTGGTTTAACCTGACGGGCCTGTTCAATCTTACGTGCAATTTGTTTAGAGAACTTGTCCTCACCATACTTGAAGAAAATGCGCACCAAATCGTTGTAAGGATAGGTATTGACCACATCATAAGCGGTCAGACTCGCCTCCTCATTCATACGCATATCTAGCTTGGCATCCTGTTTATAGGAGAAGCCACGCTCACGCTCATCCAACTGTGGGCTAGAGACACCCAAGTCATAGAGAATGCCATCAATTTCAGACACCCCCAAGGCTTCAAGGTTGGACTTGAGATTACGGAAATTATCCTTGATGAAAGTCACCATACCCTTATCAATATAGTCCTTGAGACGCACTTGAGCATTATCAATAGCCTTTTGGTCCTGATCAAAGCAGTACAAATGACCCTTTTCAGATAATTGCGACAAAAGATAAGACGAATGTCCTGCGCCACCCAAGGTCGCATCAACATAGATGCCATCGGGCTTGATATCAAGCATATCAACAGTTTCGTGTAAAAGAACGGTTACATGGTGAAATTCATTAGTCATAACTTTTATTATAGCATAAGAATAGAGAAATTGTCTCGCCTTGAAAGTTGTTAGGACGGCAAAAAAACCAGACCCAAGGCCTGGCTTTATAAATTATAGATTGGTTCTCAAAAATCAGTCTACTCTGTAATAATAATCTTCCTCTGAAGGCATCCCATTCGTCGCTAGGATACGGTCCTTACTGTTATCCCCCGCATCACTCCCGTCACTAATCCCTTTGGGACATAGCCGAATTGGGGTATTACCTGTTGGATTGGAATCAACATAAGTTAAGCTATAGATACCTGACACATATTGATTGGATGAGACTTTGTCAATAGGGTAAGTATAGCCCCAGAGATTCAACTGTCCATCCGAAGTAATGGTAATGGTCTGTCCATTTGAAGACTTCCATGTTCCTACGGCTGACTTATAGTTACCATTTTTCAATTCATCAGCGTTAAGTGAGGTTGAGCTTGTTTTATCTTCCGATGATGTTTTAGAACTACTATTACTTGAAGCGCTACTCAGGTCCTTCCAACCCCAATTAGAGAGATCAACCTTGTCTGCACCCGAATCACTGTCATCTTTTACAAGAGACTGGCCATCACTACTAAAGTGGTAGCCAGAACCTCCACCAGCCATAGCACCAGCACTACCATAGTAGCTAAAGGTGTTATCCATGAGGTAGGCCAATGTCATACGCTCACCCAGCATGCCCAGTTGTGGACCTTCTGTCAGACGAATGACCTGACCACTATCCTTAGAGATAGTGTAAATATCCGTAATCACATGTTCTTTAAAGAGTCTACCTGGCTTAAAAGCAAGAACCAACTCATCAACACCATTACCATCCAAATCACGGTAAGTATAGACCGTTGAGGCAGGACTTGTTTGAGAATTAGCATAGTTCACAACAAGAAAATTAAGTGAGTCATCCGTTTGGTTGTTGGCCACGGCCGTTTGGTACTTACTAATGATGCTATCATAGGCAGAGGTATCTACCTTTTTCTCTTGACTAGAGCTTGAGCTAGTACTTGTGCTAGAGCTTTCACTACTACTTGATTGTGACTGTTCTACTGATGAAGATGAAGTCGTCGAAATCAAGCCATTTTGCTGGTTTGAACAAGCGACTAATAGGACTAAACTAGATAATCCTGTTACTAATGCTAAAACTTTATTTTTCATTTCTAATCCTAAATTCCTTTTCTCTTACCCCTATTCTGTTGTCCCAGAGCTAACATCTGCGCTGTAGGCAGGTGCTGTATAGCTTGAAGACTCACTATGTGACTCTGTATAAGTTGTTGGTGGCACATAGTTATATTGGGGCGCTTGATAAGTCTCTTGTGCTGAAGATGGTGTTGGCGTTGACGCTACCGCAGGAGTTGAGCTTGCTTCTGTCTGACTAGCTACTTCTACCGTTGAGCTTGCTGACGACGATTCGCTCGAAGACTCACTTGACGTTGAAGAAGATGACGAAGAACTAGAGCTCGATGATTTGGATGACGCCTTAGGTTTGCTAGACGATGACTGCTTAGTACTAACCTTGACTTGGACCTTTGCATGATTGTGTGCAGGTTGCAAAAAGACAATTGCCAAAGCCAAAAAAATAGCCGGTAGAGTAAATGCCAAAATAAGGTAACGTTTTTCTTTTAAATGACGAAGTAGTTTCATAGAATATTCACATTTCTTAAATATATTTTTAGTATCAATTAGTCTCAGATAAGATTATATCAGAAATATTAAAATGTGCAACATTAACATAAAACTTTTTTGGCATCAAAAAACCAACTCAAAGAGTTGGTTGATTGTCATTATTGTTGTGGATTATTGAAGTTGTTGAAAGGCTCATCTACTTTTGTTGGTTGACATAGTAGAAAAATTAAGATAAAAATACCGACAAATGGAATTAAAGGAATAAAAATATACGGCCAATTATAGCCAGCATCACGCAAACGACGAACAGTTAGAGCAATGCCAGGTAAAACTGTAGCAATACCATAGGCAAAAAAGATAAGTAGGAAAATAACTTCATTAGTAAGTAAAGATAATTCATCTACCGCCATTCTTTGAAACATTGCTAGGAGCAAATAAGAAACAAAGAAAATCAATACATGTGCCGAATATGCAAACCAGTAATCTGACGATGTTGAACGGCCCGTAAAATCATCATAGCCCTTCCAAAATTTTTTGTAGGCTTCAATCATAATAAAATCCCCCTTTTTTATGTTACTCTCAGTATAACAAGAGAAGAGAAGCTTGACAAATCAACTAAAAAAACAGCCTAGCCAGGCTGTTAAGTCATTATTATTGTTGTGGATTATTGAAGTTGTTGAAGTTATTGAATGGATACTCAACCTTAGTTGGTTTACACAACAACACAATTAAGATAATACCACCTACAAATGGGATAAATGCAACAAAAATATACGGCCAATTGTAGCCAGCATCACGCAAACGACGAACAGTTACAGCAATACCGGGTAAACACAGAGCAACACTATAGGCAAAAAAGATAAGTGATAAAATAACTGAAATAACAGTTAAAAAGTCTGAACCAGTTGAACCTGCAATTACTCCAAATACAAATAGCAACACATAAAAAGCAGCGAAAGTTAACATATTTGCCAAATATGCAAACCAATAATCTGAACGTGTTGAACGTCCCTTAAAATCTACATAGCCCTTCCAAAATTTTTTGTAGGCTTCAATCATAATAAAATCCCCCTTTTTTATGATACTTCCAGTATACCAAGAGAAAAGGAGTTTGACAAATCAACTAAAAAACAGCCTAAGGAGGCTGTTAAGTAACTATCATTGCTGTAGATTATTAAAATTGTTGAAAGGAAATTCTACTTTTGTTGGTTGGCAAAACAAAACCAAAAGTACGATATCACCTATAACAAAGGCAAAACGTAAGAACATCAATGCCCAGTGATAGCCTGCATCGCGCAAGCGACGGACCTGAAGAGCAATAGATGGAATAAAGCTAGCAGAAAAATAGGTCATTACAAGCAGATACAGTAAGTTAAGAATAACATGATAATGACTATCGGGACTATCAAAAACAATTACAACTATAACTATGCTAAATAAAATGATAGTTACTATAGTATTTGCTAGAACTGCCAACCAATAATCTGAGCGGCTTGAACGTCCCGTGAAATCGACATAGCCCATCCAATACTTTTTATAAGCTCTAAACATCACAAAAGCTCCTCATTTTTGATACCCCCAGTATATCAGAAGCTTCATACTCTAGCAAACAGACAAAAAAGCCCCATGAGGAGCTTCATTGTTTATTCTCTAATTTGACCTTGGCCATTAATATAGAACTTGGTTGAGGTTAGGGCCTCAAGTCCCATTGGGCCACGGGCGTGCATTTTTTGGGTTGAGATTCCGATTTCAGCCCCCAATCCAAAGACGAAGCCGTCTGTGAAGCGGGTTGAGGCATTGACATAGACCGCTGCAGCGTCTACATCGTCTTGGAATTGCTCCGCACGACTGATATCCTGAGTCACGATAGCCTCTGAATGCGATGTCGTGTAAGTATTAATCCAATCAATGGCCTCATCAAGGCTGTCTACCACTTTAACAGACATAATATAGTCAAGAAACTCTGTCGCAAAATCTTCTGGTGAAGCTGGTACAGCTTTTTCCATGAGTTTCAGAGCCGTTTCATCCGCACGAAACTCAACAGCTTGAACTTTTGAAATAGCTTTTTCTAATTGAGGCAAGAAGTCTTCCGCAATATCAGCATGAACGACGAGAGATTCTGCAGCATTACAAACACTTGGTCGTTGGGTTTTGGCATTGATAACAATCTGTGTCGCCATATCTAAGTTAGCATATTTATCCACATAAATATGACAGTTACCAACACCCGTTTCGATGACAGGAACCTTGGCTTTTTCTTTAACCGTTTGGATGAGACGAGCTCCACCACGAGGGATGAGCAAGTCAACATACTTGGTCGCCGCCATGAGTTCTTCTGCTACCTCATGAGAGGTATCTTCAACCAACTGAACGGCATCTGCTGTGATACCCGCATTTTCCAAAGCCTTACGGGCTACTGTAACTAAGGCCTTGTTGGAATTGATGGCATCACGTCCTCCTCGGAGAATGATAGCATTATTGGTTTTAAAGGCAAGGCTAAAGGCATCGATTGAGACATTGGGACGGCTCTCAAAAATCATAGCGATAACACCCATAGGGACACGCTTTTGAACGATTTTGAGACCATCCAGATTCGTATAGCCACGAACCACTTGACCAATTGGGTCCTGAAGCTCTGCTACCTGACGGACACCCTCAGCAATTCCTGCGATACGGTCTTCTGTTAAAAGCAAGCGGTCTTGCATAATCTCTGAAATACCATTTTCCTTGGCATTGGCCATATCCTTAGCATTTTCAGTGATAATATAGGCACTCTCAGCTACTAGAGCTTTAGCTACCTGATTTAGAAGGTCGTTTTTAGCTGCTGTTGATAATTTAGCAATCTGACGACCTGCCACCTCGGCCTGTTGGCCTAGTGTATCGATATATGTCATCTTAGTCCTCCTGTTTAAAGAGTGTACCAATCTTGGCTCCTTCTAGGACACGAAGGATGTCGCGTGGATTTTCACCATTCATCAAAACCATTTGGCTATGATTTTCAAAAACCATCTGGGCAGATTTAATCTTACTCATCATACCACCCGTACCAAATTTACTACCGGCACCACCAGCTGAGGCCAGAATTTCCTCAGTAATCTCTGGAACATAGCTACGAAGGGTCGCATCCTCATAAACATTTGGGTTCTTATCAAAGAGCCCATCAATATCTGACAGCATGATGAGTAGGTCTGCACCAACAATCTTAGCAACAATAGCAGACAAGCGGTCATTGTCCCCAAATTTAGTCGCATGATCCATTTCATCTACGCTGACAGCGTCATTCTCATTAACAACTGGGACAACCCCAAGCTCGAAGAGGCTCTCAAAAGCATTGATGGCATTGGCCAAACTCTCGGGATACTCAACCACATCACGCGTCAAAAGCAACTGAGATACCTTGGTCTGGTAATGTGAAAAGACCTGAGAATATAGGCTCATCATAGCCACCTGTCCTACACTTGAGACAGCCTGTTGCTTACCGACTTCAGCCGGTCGCTTGTCTAGGTCTAGGACATTGAGACCAAAGCCCATGGCACCAGAGGATACGAGGACAACCTCAATTCCTTTATTATGCAAGCTAGAAATAACAAAAGCTAATTGATCGATTTTTTCAAGATTAATTTTCCCTGATGGCAAAACCAGAGAGCTAGTCCCGATTTTGATAACCAGGCGTTTTACTGAGTCAAAATTTCGTTTCATGTTTATGATTATACACTAAATTCAGGTATTTTAACATATATAATGCATAAGTTTACATATTAAGGATTTTCATTAAAAAAGAATCCCTCCAATCGGAGAGACTCTTTAAACAGTTTGTTCTAGGCAAAAAACATGGCTCTAATACGTTTCCAACGTCTGCGATCAACAAAGAGATAAACGATTAGGACAACTAAAGCTATAAGCCCAGATACTATAGCATTGACTACTAGGGCAATCCAGAACTTACTTGCAAAGAAGACAATACCTCCTAGCAAGGCAGCGATGAAAATTGTAAGAATAAAGATACCCATATAGAGCCACTGTCCGCCACCTCGATTGAAGAGCTGGGTAACTTCCTGCCAATTCACTTCCAACAATTTAAGGTCACGTTCAAAGAAATAGCCACCCACAAGATAGGTTGTTACCAGAAAACCAAGAGTGAAACTTGCCACCAAAATAGGATGGAGATGTGCAAGGAAGATTAAACCAAGTCCTCCTAGTAAGAGGGATACACCGACTTGCAAGGCATAGAAAATCCAAAACTTTTGACGAAGATAGTCACCCGTATTGATTGGTAGGCTACGAATAAAGTCAAAGTTTGTCCCCTCTAGGGAAGTTGCTACACCAAGAAAGCTTGTTGGTTGAGCTGAAAAGAAACCAAAGGCAATTCCGACCAAAAGCAGGAGTCCGAAATAGTCTGGACCCAGATCTTTCAAAAAGACCGCACCTCCACCCAACATGATCATATATAAAACTGGCACCACATAGGTATTGATAATGAGGGTTGAATTCCCCAAAGTAGATAAATGATGGCGGATCAAGACCTGTCTTTGGCTTCGAGTAACAGCTTTGGCCTGAGGCTTTCTAGCCTTTTGGTTATAAATGGCTTCGTGGAAATAACGAGGCATTCTGACCTTATAAAACCAAAAGCCCAAGATAAGCACTAAGATAAGAGGAAGATAGAAATTTAGTAGAGCCTCCGGAGATAGAGGGGCAGCTACGACATCATAGTAACCTCTTAGATAAGGAAGCAAAGGAAAATCGGCATGTCCAGCACCATCAACATAGCCTTTAATAAAACCAACCAACATAATAGGCAACATAATCAATAGGGTTGACAGGGTCATCAAAATGGTTGAATAGAGCTTTTTATGAGAACTGCGAACAATCAGCGTTCCAATACTATTAGACAGAATCACTGAAAAAACGAGATTGATAAAGAGAGAAACGATAAATGTCAGAAGCCCAATGACTATCCCCAATGGGCCAATAAATTGCCAGTAAGCTAGGATAAGAAGACTAAGGATAGGCACCATGAAGGTCATCCCAACCATAGAACCTGACAAGGTCTTAGCCAAAAAAACTTCCGCTGGCTTCAAGGGAAGAGGCAGATAAGCCTTGCTATCCTTACTGTCATAAAAGGTACTATAGAGAGCAGTAAAGGTCTGGAGAAGCCCCATGATTGAAAAAGTCAAGAGATATAGGGTTAAGACTCCAGGATTAGCCTTATAATCGACACCTACAAAAAGATAGCTATAGACAACCGTAAAAACAACTAGAATCAAGAGTTGTTGTCTAAGCATGGCGTTAACGATGGAGAAATTGGCTTTTTTCTTTTTCTCCTGACGTTTCTGTAGATTAGTTACTGCTTGAGGATTAGCGTAGAGGAGATTGATTTTAAAAAGCTCCCAAACATGGTTCCAGTTCATGACTATACCTCCTCAATCTTACGTCCAGCCATTTCCAGATAAATAGTTTCCAAATCCTTGTCAGGGTACTGAGACTTCAGTTCAGCTAGAGACCCTTGGAAGATAAGTTTTCCTTTCTTCAAAATAGCAATACGATCACAGAGCTGCTCAGCTACACTTAGAACGTGGGTTGAAAAGAGCACACTATTCCCCTCCTTAGCATGGTTACGCATGGCTTCTTTCAAATCATAAGATGCCTGTGGATCCAGACCAGTCAAAGGCTCATCCAAAACCCAAATCTGCGGATTAACCAGAAGAGCACCGATAACGACAACCTTCTGACGCATACCGTGAGAGAAGGAAGAAATGAGGTTATAGCGACTTTCCGTCAAGTCAAAGGTAGCCATGAGATCAATCAAACGTTCCTCAACCTGACTAGCTTCCAAATCATAGATACGTGTCAAAAAGTACCAATAGTCATTAGCAGTTAAATTTAAGAATAAGTCTGGTGAATCTGGCACATAAGCGATTTTTTTCTTGATAGCATCACGATGTTGGCTGAGGGCCATATCATCGACGTAAACTTCACCGTAGCTAGCTTCAATGATAGATGTCAAAATGGAAATAGTCGTGGTCTTACCAGCCCCATTGTGACCAATCAGACCAAAAATCTCCCCATCTCGAATCTCGAGGTTAAGATCTGAGAGAGCATCCTTATCTTCATAACGTTTCGTTACGTGTTCAAAACGAATCATCTTTTATCCTTTCTTGAGAATCTATTTAACAATAGTCTCATTTTACACTTTATATTAGATTATAAATTAGAGTTATTGCCTTGTTTTTTATGGACAATGCTCTAATAATATCAGCACTAGTTTTAGATAAGGCTATTTCCTTACCTTCTCATTTATTGTATCATTTCAAAGGTACAATTTCAAGAAAACGTTTGAAAATACGAGACAATTTTGCATTCGGCCTTTGATAATGCTAAACTTATAGTATTTAGAACAAATAGGAGGAAAATCACTGGTGCCAACCGGAATTATCATCAACTCACTATCCATTATCCTAGGAGGAATCGCTGGAGGTCTCTTCGGGGACTATCTCAGAGACGATTTTAAGGAAAATCTTAACCTTATCTTCGGTCTAGCCTCTATGGTTATGGGGATTAGCGCTATTATGAATATGATTAACATGCCTGCCGTTATCTTTGCGGTAGTTATCGGTACCATCATTGGACTGTCCCTAAAGTTTGGGAACCTCATCAACAAGGGAGCTGGGCTTATGGAAAAAGGCTTGTCCAAGATTACACCAAGCAAACAAACAGGGTTAGCTCACGATGAATTTTATGCGCAGCTCTTGACAGTTATCGTCCTTTTTTGTGCGAGTGGTACAGGAATTTACGGGAGTCTTGAGTCTGGGATGACAGGCGATGCTTCTATCTTAATTTCTAAATCTATCCTAGATTTCTTTACAGCTATGATTTTCTCTTGTAGTCTAGGCTACATCGTCTCCATGATTGCCATTCCACAATTTATCGTTTTCTTCCTCCTCTTTGTGAGTGCTGGTTTCATTCTCCCTCTAACAACAAAAGCCATGATTGGGGACTTTAAGGCTTGCGGGGGCTTCCTCATGATTGCGACCGGTTTTCGTATTATGAAACTGCGTCAATTCCCAACAGCAGATATGATTCCAGCCATGATTCTGGTTATGCCTATTTCCTGGGCCTGGGTTAATTGGATCTTGCCATTTATTGGTTGAGGTTACTATTGAAATAAGGAAGTACCGTCAGCGATTAACTCCTGGCGGTATTTTATCTGTTGGGAAATTGGTGTAAAAAGTAGTTTTGAAGAGAATTATTCTTCTGATTATTGCAGGTTTGGATAATTATAGTTTTATAATCTCAGTATTTATATTTTTAATTTTTCTAACCTTGTTAAGACTAAGATGAGTTTGTTATAATAGCCCTTGTAGGCCTAAGCAACCTACAAGATACTTTTTTTCATAACTATTTCCATCCTCTAATAGTTTAACGAACTTACAATACTGATGGAAATCTATCGAAAAGACTGGTGTGTGCACACCGGTCTTTTTTGATGGGATTAAGACACAAAAAACCACTCTTTCACTATGAAAGAATGGTTAGTCTATAGCTTATACTTCTACGACTTCCAAGTCTTTTCCACCTAGGAGAATAAGGTATTTATCAATCTTATCTATTTGATAGGCTTGGCTGAGTGCTTTAGCATAGAGGCTCATTTGCCCTTTGTAACGTTCCTTAAGTTCACTAGGATGAGTGAAGCGGTCCGTCTTATAGTCAAAGAGGACAATACGGTCTTCAAGAAGAAGGTAGCCATCGATGATACCACGGACGACAAAATCTTCTTTACTAGCGGGATCTTCTGCCAACATAGCAAATGGTGCTTCACGACGCAACTTACCACGGTTAGCTAGAATGAGTTTCCCAAGTTCGGTGTCAAAGAAGCCTAGTAGCTTTTCTAACTGCACACGCGCCTTAACTTGATCATCTGCCGATACCCGACTCAAGGCCTGTGTTAAACCTTGGAGGGTCACCTTGTCAGAAAGAATCAAGCGTTGCATGAGTTCATGGGTAGCTGAACCAACTGCAGCTCCAGTGACCTTAGTTTTTTGCCCAAAATCTGGAAGTTCAAAGCTAGTGGATGTCTCAAGAGGTTGTACCTCCTCTTTCTTGTCCATAATATCCACCCCTTCGGTATCCATGACAGGTTCGTAGAAGGCTTTGAGCTGGCTCGGCGTACGCACAGATGGAAGGTTAATCGCTGGTGCATAAAGCTGGTTGAGTTTTTCAACACTTTCTAAGACAGTTAGAGCACGCTTAATGTCTTCCGTCTGACGATTGTTAGATAAATCATCAGCATTTACTACCGCTTGAACTTCAACCTGACCAATAGCCTCTGGCGTCAACTCCTCAGCCTCAACAAAGCGAACAGTAAACTTGAGATCCTTTCTCATAAAGGCGGTATCCAAAGCCATAACCCAATCCTGATAAGTAGCGATTTGGTCACGTAGAGCTACTGGTAGGCGATTATTTTCAACATCCGTGCCAAATTGCTGGGTCAATTTCTCCTTACTGCCCTTACCAACTAGGTAGAGTTTTTTCTCTGCACGGGTCATTGCAACATAGAGCAGACGCATCTCTTCTGAGATACTTGCTCGACGCTCTTCCCTACGATTTTCCTGGAAAGTTAAGGTCTCGAGAACAACATTTAACTTAGGCAAATTGGTGTTTATCTGGTCTTTGAGGTCAGCTAGATACTTAATGCCTAGTCCTTTTTCACGGTTGATAATGTACTTACCACTCAGTCCGTCCTTGCTGTGACCAATGAACTTGCGATTCATCTGCAAGACAAAGACATACTTGAACTCTAGGCCCTTGGACTTGTGAATGGTCATAAGGCTAACGGCATTTTTGGGAACCAAGTCTGTCACTTCCTCTAGGTCGTTACCGCTAGAAATGATTTTATCAATCATACCAATAAAACGAGAAAGTCCCTTAAAGCCAGTCTTTTCATAGGCATTGGCACGCAAGGCAAGGGCGTAGAGATTGGCCTGGCGTTGCTCAGCTCGTGGAAGACTGCCAACATAATCATAATAGAAACGATCGTCGTAAATCTTCCAGATGAGGTCATAGAGCGAGTGCCACTTACTGTAATCACGCCAATCTGACAGAGTCTCAATGAAGAGAGTCAACTTGGCCTCCAGTCCTTGCGTCACGACTTCTGGATGAAGTCCTGATTTAGTATGAGCTGCAAGAAGCTTGTCATAGAATTGTCCTTTGTCAGCCTGAACAGCAATCCGAGCCAAATCGTCCTCGTTGAAGTTAAACATCGGTGAACGAAGGAGGGCAACCAAGGCGTAGTCATTGAGAGGATTATTGATGGCACGAAGGGTGTCCAACATAATCATAACTTCTAGTGACTCTAGGTAGCTTGACTTGTACTCGTCAGGAACCAAGGGAATTCCGTGCTCCTCAAAGCTTGCCATCAAGTCCAGATAGGTGTTGCGAGTTGGTGCTAGGAGGGTAATATCCTCAAAACGTACACCCTGCTCGTGAAGTTTGATGATTTCTTTGATAAGCAAGGAAATCTCTCCGCTACTAATAGGTTGATCAGCACCTTCTTCGTCAGGAGTCACACTTCCTTCATCACTATTGTAAATCAGAACCTCTGTCTCATTTTCAGGATGGGGTTCTTTTTGCTTATCGCTACCCGCTACCAGCATATGCGTCTTGTCATAGAGAATGTCCCCGATTTCCTGGTCCATGAGGTGACTGAAAACACCATTGGTCGCATCAAGAACCTCAGATTGGCTACGGAAGTTCTCTTTAAGAAGAATCAGCTTACCTACATCTGGATTTTCAAGGAAGAGCTGGAACTTGCCGTTAAAAATCTGAGGGTCTGCCTGACGGAAACGATAGATGGATTGCTTGATATCTCCCACCATGAATCGGTTGTGGCCGTTAGATAGGAGTTCCAACATGCGTTCTTGGGTATGGCTATTGTCCTGATACTCATCTACCATCACTTCATGGTAACGGTCACGGTAGCTAGCTGCCACCTCTGGATTATCCTCCAAAATACGGATAGCAAAATGGGCAATATCTGAGAATTCAAAAGCATTTTCCTGAATCTTTGCCTGTAAATACTGGTCCGAAAAATCAAGTACAAAGGCCTGAAGCAGCTCTAACAGAGGTAGGATGTCATCATTATGCTTGGTCAAAACCTCGAGGACCGTTAGTTGGGTATCAACCTCTCGCAACTGAGCCACAAACTCATTTTTGGTCTTGTTGTAAGCTTCCTTGTAGGCCTTGAGTTCCTCGTCTTTAGGACGGGTCATATTGGTCAAACCAGTCCCTCCTGACAAAGTCAAGAGTTGTTTGAGCAAGTCCTCCATATCCGTTTGGTCATTGGCCAAGGCTCCCTCAAGAAGGCTAATGGCATCTGACACATTATTCAGATACTTGGCCTTGGCAAATTCACGATGAGCCAGGCCTAGATGGTCTCTTAAAAAGGCTAAGAAATCAGCCAACAAGCCATCTTTGAGACCCTCTAAAAGCTCAGCTTTAGCCTTGTATGGATTGACCTCTGCCTGCCCTTTTAAAAGATTTTGACGTAGCCATTTTTCAGGACCTGCAGTAGCCTGAGAAAAGTTATAGACATCGTAAACTAAATCACGAAAAGCCTTACTAGTCTTGCCATTTCCCGCGAAGTTACGGACCAATTTTTGGAAAAGCTGGGCATCCTTCCCTTGCATATAATCATTAAAGAGATCAGCATAAACCTCATTTTTCATGAGTGTCTGCTCGGCAGGATCTGTCATAATGCGGAAAATAGGTGACACACCCAGGAGATAGCCATACTGATTGACCAATTTCTGGGTGAAGGCATCCATAGTTCCAATATCAGCCGTCCCAATCTTGGCAATCTGATCTGAAAGAAAGGCACGCTCTTCATCCGTCTCAACTTGTCCAAGTTGCTCTGTCAGACGCTTTTCCAGACGCTCTTTTAACTCACCCGCAGCCTTTACCGTAAAGGTTGAGATAAAGAGTTGGTCAATGCCAACACCACGTCCAATCATATCAAGGATACGCTCAACCATGACAAAGGTTTTTCCTGATCCCGCCGAAGCTGACACAAGAATATTACTACCATTACTGTAAATGGCCTCAATCTGCTCAGGTGTTAACTTGCGTTCCTTGTCAGAAGCTGCTTCTTGGGCAATGCGTTCCTTAATCTCTGTTGGACTTAAAAAAGCTTTAGTCAACATGGTTGTCCTCCTGGTCTTTTTTGTCTGCTGTCACAGCTTGATCGGTGACAAGAAAGGGGATAGCTTTTTCAGCAACTTGCATTTGATTATCTTCCTCATCTTTTGCCATCAGCTCCAAATAGGCTTCCTTCTTGCCCTTGCTTGGTAAACGCAAGAGTTTTCGCGCCTGTCCCATGTGGCGGTCGGCCTCAAAATGAGTAATAGACTTGATTTGATCCCCTTGAACAGACTTGCCATCCTCAGTATAAGGATTGACCGCAAAATTCCCGCTTCGAATAACCTCAGCAGCACTTGTAAAGAGCTTGATATTGTAGTCTAGCAAGGTTTCTAGGTCCTCCTTGTCATAGGTGACAGTCTTTTGCAAATCATAGTTTCCACCAGTCAAATGCTCTGTTTCTGAAGCCACAAAAAGTCCCTTATAGGTTAATTCCTTATGAGCCTGAGCTGCTAGCTTATCCAGACCAAACTGAGCTAAGTTAAGTTGTGGGTCCTGCATGTGAAGATACATGGCACCAAAAAGCTGGTCAGCATCAACCTTATAGGTCTGGCGAAGGGCTTCTAGATAGGTCACCAATTGCGGACTAAGGCCATTGTAGAATTTTTGAATGTCAAAGACATTTTTACCTGATTTGTAGTCAACGACACCCAGAGCCCCATCCGTTAAACGGTCCACACGGTCAATAATCCCTGTAATCTTGATGCTATTTGCTAAAAGCAAGTCAAACTTGGCTTCCTCACGCTCAACCTTAACAGCCGCATTGTCACGCAAAACACTGGCAGTTGAACGGGCGATATCTTCTAAAATCTGACGAGACAAGCGACTCTCTTGGTCCTCTGTATAGAGAAGTTCAAAGGGCTGTTCCTGATTGGTCTGAGCAATAGCCTTTTCCAATTTATCATCGAAGTTTTCTGACGAAGAATCACCCATGACACGCTCAAAGACACGGTGCAAGTAAGTCCCATGGTGTCGAGCATCTGGATGAATGGACTCCAACTCTTCAAGCCCCAAAACATAACGCAAGAAATAAAGATATTGGTTGTTATAGAAGGTCGTCAGAGCCGAGGCTGATAATTTCAGTGGTTCTTTCCCCGGAAAGACTAGCTGCATGACTTGATCATCCACCTTGGTTGTCGTCACATCGTCAATCACATTTGGAATCAAGACTTGGTCCTTATCAAGTCGCTTACGGAGATAACGCACAGCAACGGACCAGAAAGTCTGCGTTTCCTTATCCAAATCAGCATCTAGATGGCTACTGTTAAGGGCAATGACAGTTGATAGAAGGTCCTTGTAGTTCCCAATCTGGTCACCCTTAGCCTCGAAACGATTACGTCCCTTTTCAACCAAAGAAAGACCAAGGTCAAGCAGCTCTTTCAAATAAACCGACATGTCATCCTGCGTCTCATTGAGAATTTGTGGCTGACTAAGCACCAATTGTTCACTAGCCGCATTAAAAAGTGACATAGCCACAAAATGCCCCCGCTGACTATTGCTCTGCGTAACAATATCCAAACTCCTGTCTTCATCCGTCGCCTCATTGATACGACTACGTTCCTCGTCAGACAGGAGACTCTTATTTTGCCCTACCTTAGGAAAATGTGACTGGGTCATCCCCAAGGCAAAAACATAAGGAGCAGAGTGTGGTTGAATCAAATCGTATTTCTTCACATTGACCACATCGACAGTAGCTGGAACCGTACGGTAATCACAGGCCAACATTCCCGAACGCAAAATGGACAAAAAGTCGTCCACTGACAGAGTTTCTTCCCCAAAAATAGTCTCAACCTGCTCCAAGAGTTGTGTGAAAGCCTTCCAGACCTGTTCGTTCTGTTCTTTTTCGGCCTCACTGGCCTTGGCAGTCAAACTAGCCATCTGACTTGGCACTTGCACAGCCTCTAAAAAGACCACTAGTTTCTTGAGTAGACTAGAACCCTTTTGTTTGCGACTATTAAGCAACTTGTCCAAGGGCTCTACCAGTTGTGAGCGCAAGGCATTAAGCTGGTCTAAATCATACTTATCACGACTATTGGCCGTAAAATCAGACAAGAACTTGTGACGCCCCTTGATGTCTGCAAAATTGACATAATACTCAAAAAGATCTAAATCCTCTTGAGCAAAACCGCCATAGAGACCGGATTTTACGAGATTAAGCAAATCCTCGGCACGATAATTATAGCGCTTGATACGTTCCAGCGAATCCACAAACTGCACCAAAGGATGGCTAGACATGGTTTCTTCCTTACCGAAATAATAGGGAATATCAAATTTTCGGAAAATCTGACCCACCTGAAGCTTATAACTCTCCTCATCACCAAGCAGGACCAAGATATCCTTATAGCGCTTGCCATCTGCTAGTAACTGACGAATACTCTTGGCAACCTGAGCCACCTCTTCCTTTTGGTTGACCACTTCCCAGACCTGCAAGGCTTGCTTGTCCTGAGCAGTCAGCTGCTCATCCACCGTACTAAAATCATGACGGCTCTCCAAAAGACGACTAATGCGCGCAAAAGAAGGATTGCCCTCTTTGTCAGTCGTCACGTAGTCGGGTGTCACCTTATAGGTCTGAGCCAAAGTTCTCAAAAAATCCACTGAAGCCTGATAAACATTGCCATAAACAAAGTTAGCCCTATAAGCTTTTTGACTGGCATAAGTCCCAATGACAATCTGGTGGCACTTATCATTCAAGAGAGCAACTAGGGCCTCCTCCTCAGCAGAGAAACGCGTAAAGCCATCAATGACCAAAACCGTGTTACTCAGGGCCTTATCCAGATGGCCTGAGATAATTTCCTTGAAGAAGGCACTAAGTTTTGATTGATTGTCAAAATCTCCTGCCAACAAGAGATCCTGAGCCGCACTGAAAATCCTGAGCAAATCCTCTTGTTTTTCAACCTGATCCAAATGCTGCAAATCCAGAACCGTCATATTAGCCTGCTGCAACTCTTTGTAAAGGTCCACCAATTGATTAATAAAGTTACTATCCTTGCGCAAACGGCCATAAACCTTGAGCTCATCATCGCCCATATGCGACAACACCTTATAAAAAATCATGGCCAGACCAGTATCATCCAGCTGAGTCTTTGGGTTGCTCGTATTGAGAATAAAGTATCTCGCCATCTGAGTAAAACGAGTCACCGTAATCTCAAAGGAGGCTGACTGAGGCAAGTATTCCAAGACCTTACGCTCCTTCTCAAATGACAGGGCATTAGGGGCAATATAAAATACCCTCTTTCCCTTTTGAGCATAGCTGGTTGCCTGCTCCGTCAGAATTTCTGTTAAATCCTGAGACATATCCGTATAAAGTAATTTCATAAGACGTCCCTTTCTTGTCTCTACATCAGTCGTTAGGCTAAGCAAGAATTGGCATTCACTTAGCGCTAACAACCACTAATCCTTGCTATTATAACACAGAATGAAACAACAATCAGACTCCTCCCCCGCTCCGATCTCCTCCAATGTCCTAAGTTGCAGACATTAGTATAAGCTCAACAGCAAAGAGCCCTCCTTTATGGACCTATAAGTAAAAAAAGAGCCAAATCCTCTGATTTAGCTCTACATCTTTATTTAAAAATCAATTCCTGTTTGAAGAGGTAATCACCACTGCTTGTAATCAAATTGGCATCACTATACTTCCTAAGAATATCCTTGGCTGAGTGAAGGTTAAGACCAGAGGTCTTCTTCTGATTTTCTTCCTGCATAATGGCATCAAGGTCAACTTTTTCTTCTTGCGTCCTATTTTCCATGACGAAATGGTAACTTCCATCCTCATCATGTCGATGAAAACTAAAATTGATTTGACTGACAGGGACCTGCTTACTCTCATCAATCGCATTACTAAAGAAAATGGATACCAACAAGGTCAAGTCAACCACGTTCATGGTAAACCCTGAAATCTCCTCAGGAATATCACAAGTCACTGGAATATTACTACGTTTAGCCTCCATCATACGAGCCGAAAGAAGGCTACGTAAGGGTAAGGACTGAATATTTTCCAGCTTAGGATTATCAATGACACGGAAACGTTCAAACTCCTTGGCACTCTCTCTAAGGACATTCTGGTACACCTGTTCAGCAAGAGCCTCTTCCTGGTCACGTACTTCCTCTGAAAATTGTTCCACAACCGTCTGATAAGACTGTCTGTATTGTAACAACTCATTGTAGAGAAGATCAATCTTTTGGTTGGCCTTGGTCAAACTATTCAAATGCCTCTTTTCCTCCATTGCCAAACTCTCTTCCAAATACTGCCGAGACAGTTGATTAAGATGGGCAATTAGGAAAATGAAAGCCACTGCGGACAAGAGAACCCAAAGCATCCGAAATCTCAACTCCACCTCTGAAGAGTAGCCAGGGAACCAACTGTCTAAATTCACACTGAGATAGATTCCCAACAAATAAATGGCCATTGCTATAGCAACTCTTCTAGAAATCTGGAGGTTCTGGAAAGAGTCATCGCTATAGACCTTCCAACGCTTCAAATCCAAGCCCAAGAAACGGTCAAAAACAAAATAAAGTGGCAAAATCAAACCGTAAGATAAGAGATAGAAAAGAGCATTAGACCCCACCTCAGCGACAGGGAGATTCAAGAGAAGGGGAATAAAGAAGAGTCCCAATAAACGATAAAGTAAATCTGTCGTCACCACTGGAAACAAGGTATGAAAAGCATACTGGGTCACCGACCAGGTCTTCCCTTTAGCAAGAAAGGCCAAAATCATCAGGATAAAGACATCAAAAACCATAATCATGTTAGTAATATTATACTGAATGACTACATCTAACAGGGCTAAGGTCAAGAAGACCGTCCAGGAGATACGAATGTCTGTCATTCGTTTGAAAATGGCACAATTTATCGTCAGAGTTAAAATAAGCTGAATGGCTAGAAAGGCATCTGTATCATAGAGATTTAAAAAATTTATTCCCAAAAACGATTCAAACATCGAATCTCCTTTCTATATATTTTTTTACAAGTCTTTAGTATTCAAATTGCTGTCTATAGATGAACTTATCATTCTTAAAGCTAAGTTTAGACTGAGGGTAACGCTCCATAATATCTTCGAGCTGCTCATTGATTGATAAGTGACTCTCATACGCCTCGTGGGGCGCCTCGGCACTATCTTGCGAAAGGGTTGTCTCTACAGAGAGGACCTGGACCTCACCTCTTTGGTAATAAGACATACGAACTAAACTATTTTCTTGACCATGAGCTCTCAACAAGGCATTATCCAAGAAGGTCGTTAGAACAGCTGATAAATCCACCACATCGATATGAACTGGGGATATAGGGTCTGGAACCTCCATGATAAAATCAACGCCAACAGCATGAAATTCCATATACTTACTCTCAATGACGGAACGTAACAATTGAGAAAGCAGGTTGGAAATATCTGGCATAACCTTGCTGAAGGGAACTTCCTCCTCAGATAAGTTCTGAGTGTCTCCCTCTTGACTAGTAGCCAGAACGGTCTTAACCTTCTTAGGTACGACTACCTTAGGCACTCCATCACGGTATAGATCCTGATAGAGATGGAGGATATGTCTACTAGATTCCTGTAAGCTCTGGAAATGACGCTCCTGCTCCTCCTTCAATTCTAGAAAGAGCTCATCCTTAATCCACTGGTTGGCATAGGAAACAACAATGAAGAAGGCTCCTGTTGCTAATAGAACGATTAACTTGGCATAATTGTTAACCACTTCCACAGGCCAGATGCTAGCAAAGTAAGGCATGAAATCATTTAGAAGCCCGTATGAAAGAAAGGCAAAGCTAACCCCAATAACAATAGGGGTGAAGTGTATACGTAAGCGCTCCTTTTCCTCGACCTGCAAATATTCATAACCAATAAAACGGTGAACCAAAAGATAAAGAGGATAAGTAACTACCACACATATAAACTCTGTTAAAGATTCTGGAATGCGGCTCATCAAATCGTCTCCCAAAAGTAAAGGAAAGACGATTAACGACAAGCCTCGTATAATGATATTGGTTGTCCCCCAGGCATAAAAACTATTAAATACCGGCTCTATCCATGGCAAGTCTGGACGTTTGTAATAACTAAAACAAAATAAAATGAGAGGATTAAGTAAAAATTTGAATCCCATAGGAAGAAGGGGAGTCAAAACAACTGATAAAAGGCCACCTAATAAAAGTAGCCACCAAGAAATCTTGACCCTACCAGCTGCATGAAACATCAGATAATTGACAAAGAAAATCAAGAGCGTGTCTATAGATACTAGCCAATGAAAATCTTTAAAAACAGCAAGTAGCGATTCAATAATAGAAGTCATTCTTTTCCCCCTCTCCCATTAATCTGATTTAAGAAACTTCCTCAAAAATCCCCTAGGAAGCCCTTTTTACAACACTACTCATTATATAGCTTTTTGTAAGTTTTCACAATAATTAATTTTCTATTAAGGTCTACAATACCTCTAAGAATCCATTTATTTATAGAAGATAGACTTACTATTAAATTAAAGTTACAAATGTAACATAAAAAGTTGAGACAATTTTATCTCAACTTTTAGATTATAAAACTACTTTTTTGAGACTTACTTTTAAGCCTAAAGTCTAGTCAGCCTTGTAGTAGAATTGTTTGGCGTCAGATTGTGCATCCCCTGATTGTGTCACTAGGATACGGTCTTTAGTATTATCTGAAGCATCAGGATTATTTCCTGACACATTCGGTAATGTCGTACCTTTAGGGATGAAAAAGATTATTGCGCCATACATTCCTGTTCTTAGGCTCGCTCTCAGGTAGCCATTTTCAAGACTGGAATTAGCATTTTGAACCTCGTAATCTGTTGGTGCAGTTACTTGATCCTTAGAAAATGTCAAACTATTACCATTCCCATTCTTCCAAGTCCCTTCGAGGCTTTGGAAGTTATTATCCTTGATAGCATTAACATCCATGCCTGTTTGTTCGGTCTTGGTTTCCGTTTTTGATTCTGTCTTAGTTTCTGATGAGCTTGACGATGACTCCGATGTTTGTGAAGAACTTGAAGATTCTGAGCTTTCAGATGTGCTAGCACTAGAGTAATGCTTGAGCAACTCTTGGTAAGCCTCTTGCATGTCATCTGGTGCTACCTTATAGGTCTGAACAGCCTTCTTATCGTAATTGCCCTTCCAGTAGTTCGTCACATAATAAACGGTACCATTAGAGCCTAGAACGATTTGGTAAGAATCCTTATCTTGGTCAACCAAATCCTTATAGAGCTTGTTGTAACCATTATAATTGCCACCAGTTTTATCATCAGCTGAAAAGTCCTTAAAGAGGGCTTTTTGTTCAGCAGCATCGTCTTCATACATAGCATGTTTCTTATCCTTCAAGGTATAAAGACGGAAGGATGATTTTGGGCTATAGTCTGCGGTCTTACCACTATTGTCATTAATCCCTAAAGCAAAGGAATCAACCGTGTTTTTATAGTCCTTGAAGTCATAGTTTGAGACTTCCTTACCATTGATGATACCACTCGGAACACCAGTAATATGTTCATAGCCATCCGCATTGATGAGATTTGCAAGGATGGTAATCGTTTGGCTGCTACCTTTTTCCTTAGGTGCCTTAAATGAAAGGAAGGTTGGACTACCATCATTGACCTTGGTGATGCTGTCAAAGCTGCTTTGAACTAAAACAGCATCCTTGGCATAATCAGACTGATAGAGCCATTTCCCAAAAGCTTCCGTGATAGACTTAATGTCCTCAGTCGAATAGTCTGCAATATAAGTGGTTTCCTTATCACCATTGACATCAGTCTTAGTCTTGATATCTGCATTTGGCTTATTTGGATCGTTAGAAGACGATTCTGAGCTTGCATCGCTACCTGAGGATGAACTACTTGATTCCAAAATATCCTTAATAATGCTTTTAACTTGGCTACTTGAAGAACTAGACGAAGCCTCGCTAGACTCAACGACTTCAGAGCCTCCCTCAACCTGAGTGTAGGTGTCTGATTCAGTCATTTCAACCTTCGCATCTCCTCCAGGTACCATACTTGGTGTGATACGGATAGTACCGTCTGAGCTACCGTTAGTTCCAGGCAACTTAAAGCTCAAAGAACGGTCTTCGCCGGATTGGGCATTAGCCTGATAAGTATCCCCGGTCTCCGTATTTTTGACTTCGTATTTGTCTCCCTTGATCTTACGAACTTCAAAACGCACCTTGTTCCCGGTATTCTTATCGACAACGGTTGTGGCATAAACTCTTGAAGATGATGTAAAAGCCGTGCTCTGAGTGTATTTTCCAAGTACCATGAAGACCAAAAAGACAATCAAGGCTAAACCGATAAACTTTTTATGTTTAAACTGTTTCATGAGGTCCTCCTAGATAAATAGATAGCCAACAACATAGCCAAAGAGAGCAATACAAATCAAGAGCAAAATTTCTAAAACTAAAAACCAGCTAAACTTAAGATCACCCAAACCAACCTTAGACAAAACTTGTCTGAATTTAGAATTTTTCTGTCTGCTCAAGCCACTCGAAAGAGCAAAACCAGTCTTAGCAGCTTCTGCGACTTCCTTATCGCTCGGCTTGCGGCCATGCTGCACTTGGAAGTCAATCAGCCATTCATCATATTGTTGCATTTATTTCTCCTTCTTCTGAAGTGTGACGAAAAAGAGTAGGGCATAAACTAGGCAATGAAGCACCAAGGCCCACCATTGTCCCCAGAATTCGCCTGTAGACCCTTGAAAGGCCTCCAACTGGCTCTTAGGGACAGGAACATGGTACTTAGCCAAACTAGATGGCAAGTCTGACAAGTCACTAGAAATCCCAAAAAGCTTGTGGCCATAACCAAGATAGATAAATTTTTGTACCCAATCAATGGCTTTTGGCAAAGACAGGATAGTTCCCGACAATGAAAATTGCATGATACCCACAACGACTGCTAGGATAACAGAGGTAATCTCAGATTTGCCAACCAAGGCTGAGATAAAGAGGGCAATAAAATGCGACGCCAAGAAAACCAGGAGCACTGTAATCCCAACTTCCCAACGGTAGGAACCAAAAATATGACCAGCGTCTGGAAATTCCTTGTCAAAGAACTTACTAAAGACAGAGTAAGATAGGATAAAGACAATGGTTTCCAAAACAGCAAAGAAGGCGTGAATCCCCATACTAGCCAAGGCAAAGGCCGAACGACTCAAACCTGAGAAAAAGTCACGGTTGAGAACCGAGCGTTCCTTAGAAATATAAATACTGTTTTGAACCACAATCAAGAGACTGGTTGAGAAAAGCAAGAGAAAGAGGGTCATTCGAGTTGTTTCGAAATCTTTCAAAAATCCCTTGTCTTGGATATAGAGGATTAAGCCTTCAAAAGCGACAATGCCCAGAAGAACCTTCACAAAATCCATGTAGTGGTGTTTAAATTTATACCAACTTAATCGTAATGCTGCGTTCATAAGTCTCCCTAAATCTTGTAAATACGTGTTGAAGCATTGAGCTCTTGATAGACATCTGCGATATTCATATCCATATATTTACGAATCATATAAGGATCGCTAGTCTTGTATTCCAAAAGCAACTCTTCATAGGTTCCTGCAAATGTCGGACGTCCCTTAGACAAGAAGATAATCTTGTCAAAAATAGCCAAATTTTCTGTATTGTGAGTAATAACCACAATAGACTTGTTAGCTGATTTAGCCAAGATTTTCAAGGTACGTAAGAGATTACGATCACTAAGGGCATCCAAACCTGAAGACGGCTCATCAAGAATAAAGTAGGGACTAGGGCTAAGAAGCTCAATACCAATAGAGACACGGCGTTTTTGCCCACCAGAAAGCTCTGAGATCTTCTTATTAGCAAATTCCGTCAAGCCTAAATCATCCATGATGCCTGCAATGCGATGCTTTTTAGTCAGCTTACCACTCCCTTTCAGATGGTGGTCCGCATAAAAATCAAAGGTCTCAGATACCTTGAGGTACTCACGTAGGAGATTTTGTTGAGGTACATAGGACCAAGAGCGTGAACCCGCAGTCACAGGTTTGCCATTTTCTAAAATACGAAATTGTTGGCAAGTCGGTTTAAGCTGGCCTAGGAGAATCTCTGTTAACGTTGTTTTCCCTGAACCAGAAGCACCCAAGATACCGACAACTTGGCCAGTCTCCATAGTAACATCCAAATCTGTAAAGAGCTGGTTATCATTTCCCTTATATTTGAAACAGATATGTTCAAATGTTAATTGATTGGTTTCCATTAATATCTCCTAAGACATAAGTAACATCAAAGCCACAATTAGAATGGCTCCGATAATAAGAACGATGACATTGATATTGAAGAAGAGAATCAAGCTTAGTAGAATCACAAAGGCAAAGGCCGCAAAGAGGTAATTTTTAAGAGGTGACTCTTTAGTCTGAGTCACCGCAACAGGTTCAAAAGGGATTTCCTTTTTACCTGATACATTGCTAGCATCAGTGGTCGTCCCCTTGTCAACTTCCAAGGTCTTTCTCTGAGCCTGTCTAAGCTTTCGGTCGTATTGTAACTTCTCATGGTCTGAGAAAAAGATTGAGCGAATCGTGTAGAGCTCACTGCGCAAACGCTCACCTTCTTTATCCAAGGTACCATTTGTCCAGAGCTCCTCCAGCTCCTCACGTAAAAAGGAAAGGGCCACGAAACAATCTTGAGCCGACATCTCTGGAGAGATACGGTTACTGACCTCTCTTAAATAGGGCACTTCCTGTCCTGTCTCTGTATCAATTGCTTTGTAGTAGTCTATCATGAGATGAATTTAGCAAAAATAGCTTGAAGTTCTGACAAATCTTCCTTAACCACTTCTTGGGTTTGGTTGACTTGTGCATTGACTGAAAAGCGTGCCACAACAGTATTGCTTCGAGGATCCGACACTGTCACAGTAACAATTTGTTCTGAGTCAAAGGCATAGGTGACTTGCGCCAAGAGATCGCCTTTCTGACGAGGTTGTGGCACTTGCCCTTCCACTTGTCCTAAAATCTTCACAGCAAATGGATTCTCGTAATTTCCTTCTGTGATACGAAGCTTGAACTTGCTCTGTCCATCCACGACCGCAAAGAGATCCTTAGTAACAGCCAAAGGCAAGACCGAGTTACGTGGAACCACGACACTATTATAGTAGTCACCCACAAAGCTGTAGTTCTTATTTGGATTTTTCTTGAAGAGCAGACCGATTCCCTGAGAGGTCACATCCTTAACAACTACTCTATCTGTCTCAGTTGTCTTACCATCCTGGTGTTCAGAGAAGCTAACCTCATTATTGACGATAAGGTCAGCCAAAATAGAAGCTCCCTGTGCCACGATAGTGTCTGGATTAAGGTCAAACTTAGGTTCCAAACCACTCATCAAACGAATCATCTGACGAATCATTGGCATACGTGTTGACCCACCCACAAGGAGAATATGGTCAATCTCTTCCCATTTCAAGCCAGATGCTTGAAGGGTAGACTGCACCTTGATTTCAGTATCTTTGAGGAGGTCCAAGGTAATTTCATTGAAAATCGCTTGAGTAATCAAGACACCGTAACCTTGACCATTAACATAGTGCTCATAGAGAGCTTGGTCATTCACCGATAGACTAGTCTTAATCTGCTCAGCCTTATATTGAAGTTGAATTTTTTCCTTCTCGGAAAGGTTAGTCATATTGACCCCTTGTTTTTCCAACTCCTGCATGATGTAGCCCACAAGACGCTTATCAAAGTCAATCCCACCAAGACGTGAATTCCCATCAGTTGCCAAAATATCATAGGCATGATCAGCCACGCGCATGATGGTAACGTCAAAAGTTCCTCCACCAAGGTCGAAGACCAAGACATTTCCTTGAGCATTTTTAGTGTGGGCATAGGCAATGGCCGCAGCTGTAGGCTCATTGATAATACGCAAGACATTAAATCCTGCAATACGACCAGCATTCTTAGTTGCCGCACGTTGATCTGACGTAAAGTAGGCAGGCACTGTGATAACAGCATCCTTGATACCATCTGCCTGACCCATCTCCTGACCAACTACATAGGCACGCTTACGGAATTCGTTCAAAACCAAGGCCGAAAGAATAATAGAATTGACACGTGTGTGGTCTGGTGTATCACTAGCAATTGGACGCCCAATATCACGTTTAAAGTCAAATTTAAAGTTTTCTGTACTTCCGATTTCTGTCCCACGTTCAATGGCTTCCTTACCAAAAGACACATGGTTTTGGCCACTAATATTTGAGAAATAAACCGCTGAACGTAGGACCTGATCGTCATTCGTTCCCATCGGAATAATCTCTGGCACATCTTCACGAACAACAGCCATGACGGAATTCGTTGTTCCTAAATCAATACCAATCGCTTTTTTTCTCATAACAATTTCCCTTCTAGCCTCATTTTGAGTTTACTTGACTATCGCTCCAAGCAGGCATCTGCTTAGATTGTCTCCATTCATCGCTGTCACATAAAACTCCAAAAGAGTAAAGTTATTCCAGTCTAGTTTTCTTCACTATACTATATTATCACAAATAAAGAGACTATAAAATAGGAAAAAAGGGAGTAGGACCGAACAACTTTTTAAAAATTGTTCCTTGTCCCACTCCCTTGAGTGTCAATCAATTTGATAGATTGGATGAACTTATAAATACAGAGGATATAATCTTCCTCATTGTCATGCCTATAGCAACCTCTCTCCTAACTTAATCAATCGAACTCTCACCAACATAAATAATTTCTAAATTACCCAAGGAAACATCGCCTTTGATGTAGAAGTCCTTGCTGGTCAAATTGCTAGGATTTTCCTCATGCTGTACAGCTGAAAGCGAGTTATCCACATTCACATGCACTCGCCAATCACTTGGCACATAGAGGCTAAGACTCCCAAGAGAAACGTCCACATCAAACTGGGCTGATGGCCCCTCAATACGGCAATTATCAAAATAGACGGAAGCCTGTCCTAAACTAACATCTGCACTCCCATGCGTAAATTGCTGGTCATTGAGATATTTGGTCACTGCTGAAAAAGTGACATCAATATCATTTCCACCATTATTAGCGTCCGAACCAGTAGAACCTAATCCAAAACGATTCTTTGTTTTACTAGAAGAATTGAAGAGAATGTTCAAGCCAATAACTGCAAGAATGGAAGAAAAGATGACGACCGAATTAGATACTGGAAGAAAATGGAACTGTCCATTGAGTGAGAAAAGAGCCACAATACCATAGGCGAAACCAAGACCAAAATGTCGCTTCAAAAGACTAGAAAGGGATAAAATAGCCAGTAAGACCACCCAGGCTAACATCCAAATACTAATTTCCCATTTTATAAAATAGTCTTGTACAATTACCAAAGCTGCCAAAAGGATCAAGAGGATCCCAATTAATTTCTTTCTCATTATCTTACCTCATTTCGTTTAGTCGTTCTTTTAAAACTTGATAGTAGCGTCTTGATACATGGACCTGCTTGTGGGTCTGATAGAAATTCACCGTGCTGGTCCCTGAAAAAGACTTTTCCAAAGAATAAATCTGCTTAGCATTAACAATCGTCGATTTGGAAATCCGACAAAAGGCAATCGGAAGCAATTCTTCCAATTCGTAGAGTTTTTGCTTTACCTCATAGGCCTCATCCTTAGTATGACCATAAATTTTCTCCCCGTCTGTTTCAAAAAAGAGAATATCTGCCAAATCCAGAAAATATTCACTGCGATCCTTGTAAAAGGCTAACGGAACTAACTTTTGCTTTAGAATAGACTCTTGGAGCTGTGCTAATTCCTGTGTTAACCGAGGAGCTCGAATCAAGATTTCAGGCTCATCCATGGATGGGTCTAATTCGATTCTAACTTTCATAATACTCCTTTCCTGTCCTTTTGATGCTTCCATTATAACAAGTGCTTTACACAAAACAAGGCCTTTTAGGTAAGTGGCACGGTTTAGCCCCTAAGAGGTAAAAACAGACAAACAAAAGAACCTGGCTATTGCCAAGTTCTCATTTTTAGTGTGGAGGTCTAGCCTCCTATTTGTAATCTGTTCAATGCTAACTAACTGAGCAAGCAACTACTACTTCACAGTATCCTCACGACTCACTTTTTGTGATTCACCAGCCTTACCATTGATACGGTAGTCGCTGTAGTTAGAACCACTACTGCTAGAGTCACTATCGTCACCAACATATTCCACATTACATGACCAAGAGATTTTATCTTTGATATCTCCTGATGACTTGAATTTCGAATCATAACCATAATAGAAATCATAAACTGCTGTGAAGGTTACCTTGAAGGTCTTCTCACCAGTCTGAACGACTTCTGTGACGTCAACGTCTGAGAAAGAAATACTATCAGCAGCACGGTTTTTAGCACCCGTAGTATTTCTATCAATATCAGCCGTTACATCCTTGTACATGGTATCATCAGTACCATTAAGGAATATGTCGGATACACCATCTGGTGTCGTGTTGTGATTAGAAGCGTAGCTACCAAATTTACCGTAGGCAGCAGTCAAGAGACGATCTGCCGTATCACGATCAAGAACACCATCAGCATCTAAAGTAACCGTTTGGCCTTCAGAAATTTTCTTAATAGACAGTGTCTCTGTCTTGATAGAGCTACCATCTTCGAAATTCTTCTTGACATAAACGGCTGATGAACCAGCTACTGCTACCTTGTTAACATCTAGTTTCCCTGAGTTAAGGGTTCCAATCTTGGTACCACCAACGTAGAGGTCTCCATCCTTAAGATTAGACTTAACAGTAAAGCTGAGATACTCTACAGAAAGGTTGACTTCTGTTTTAGAGGTCACATTTTCCTCAGATGAGACAGTGATATCTTGATCATTGACCTTACCAGAAGCCACAAAATTGTAGGTTCCTGGATAGAGATGATTCAATTTAGCCGTGTAGTTATTACCATCTGTGGTCGCGTAAGAAACCCCATTAATGGTCACATTCAAATCAGCTGTATTAACAGTCAAATCAACCGTTCCAGGATCTACCACGACTCTCCACTTTGGAAAAATAAGGAACTGACGTCCAACCTTTTGCATACGTTCACCAGACATGAGTTGGCTCTTGCTATAGGCTTGTGTACTTTTAGTGTCTGTGTACTTGACTTCGGATGTTTTAATTTCCTTTTTAGTATCAGACCATACTTGGTATTCCAAGCTATCTTTAAAACTCTTCTTAGCTGCTGCTTCATAACGCTCTGCTACTTGACCACGTGAGTAGTAGTAAGAACCAAAGCCGTAACCAGCAAGTGCTAAGACTGCTGCAACAACACCAGCAATAATCAGGATTTTCTTCCCTTTAGCCATAGCTGGCTTGGCTGGTTTCGCAGCCTTACCATCTGAGATAAACTGATGGATGGTTGATACATCATAACCTGAAGACTTACCAAGTAGGAATTCCTCAGGAAGAGGTTGACGTCCAACATAGGTTTTAAAAGCCTTCATCCAGATAGCTTGTGCTTCTTTAGAAGCGGCTTCAGAATTTTCTTCAGCTTGACCTTGATCAGCTTGAGATAATGGTGCAAGCTCCTCTGTTTCTAAAGGAGTCGTTTCCTCTTCGTCACCAAGCGGTACATCTTCAAATACTTCCTCGGCAACGTCATACTCATCAACTTCTTCTGTTGATTCAGAAGGAGTGGCTTCTTGGTCCAAGCCCATTGCCGCAATGCCTTTAATAGCCTTTAAGTCAAAGTCTGCTTTCTGGCCTTCTTCAATCTCCAAAGCATGGGGCGGACGACCAACTGCCTTTTCAAATAAATCAATCCACTTTTCTTTTGTTGCCATAAAGACTCCTATAAACTTACTTTTTCAAAAAATTCTAGAGGTTTACTTAGATTAGAATAGAAGCCCCACCATAAATGATGACATAATAGTAAATACGATTGCAAACAAGATTGACAAAATTACACCATTCAAAAGTGCTGCCAAGATCAATTGATAGAATTTATCAGCCTTCCACGCTGTTGTTACAGGAACAATTGTAAAGAGGTTTGCAAGTGCAAATAAGAAGTAAACAACATAGAACAAGAAAAGTGGGAAGCCAACAAGTCCAATAGCTCCGAACAAGATTGTTACGAGCAAGATTGGCAAGGCCAATGATGTCAAGCGACCAAAACGGTCAAAGCTATTCAAGAAAGTAGTCTCAGGATCACGGAAGATGGCCTTACGTGTCACAAACCCTGCCAAGATAAAGGCAAAGATGAAGAGGAAGGCAGCTAGGATACTTGCAAAGAAAGCTCCAAAACCAATGCTAGATGTATGACTTGAAAATGAAGATGAGTAACTATCTGTTCCGTAAGAACCAAACATACTAGACAATGCGTTTGTTGTTGATACAACTGGGCTAACAAATTTACGTGCCATAGCGCTCAAGATTGCAAAGAAGGCAAGTCCAGTGAAGAGTGACAAGAAGATATAGTTAAGCCAACCATTGTGTTTACCATAATCTGTCATGTCAGCTGGACGACGCCATGCATTAAGCAACCATGTCCAGTAGTTTTTGAAAGTTGTCGCAAATGCTGATGGTTGTGCTGGAACAACTACGGCTTGTCCATTGATAAATTGAACGTTTTGACCTGGTTGAAGAGGTTGACCGTTAGCAAAAGCTGCTTGTTGACCAGCTTGAGCATTGGCAAAACCAGCTTGTGGTTGCGCTGCTTGATTTGGCACACCTTGTACTGGAGCAGCTTGAGCGCCCGCAAAGGTTGGTTGAGGTTGGGCTGCCTGAGCATTTGCAAAAGAAGCTTGCGCTTGTGCGTCTTGTGCACTCGCAAAAGTCGGCTGTGGTTGCGCTTCTTGGGTACCAGCGAAAGTTGGCTGTGGTTGCGCCTCTTGAACTGGTGTTTCTTGAACATTAGCGAAAGCTGGTTGTGCTGGCGCTTCTTGTACTGGAGCAGTTTCTACTGCTGGTGCGTCATCTTGGAACTCACCAGCTGCAAGTGCTGCTGCAATTTCTTCTTCAGTCGCTGAACGACCGTTGATGGCTTCAAAAAAGTCTAACCAATCTGCTTTAGTCATAATAATCTCCTTAAAAATACATAGAATGTCTTTATTTTATCACAAATAAAGACATTAATAAATGTCATTTTTATTAGAAAAAGGCTTGGAGCAAACTGTCCAAACCTTTATATCTTCTTACTTATTTCTTTGTAGAGATTTTTGAATCTGACGATCCAGCTCTCGTTTAATGTGTGGTTCTGGTGCAAATCGCTCTTCCCAGTCACTTGGCTTAAGAATTTTATGGGTCACAGGATCAAAATGAGCCTTGCCATCTGGGAAAATTTTACCCATATTAGCCTCATGAACCGTATCAAAGAAAGGTTTAGGATCAACCCCCATAAGGACAAATGAACCATAGGTCAAGTAAAGCAAGTCAGTCAAAGCATCCACCTGACCAACCATCGTTGACTCTGAGTGCTCTTTAGAACTAACTTTGAGGGCTGCCTTATCAAGAGCAGCATGCAAATCCAGAACAGCCTGACCAAAGACACGCTTATCCCCACCTGATGAAGCATATAGAAACTCGACGATTTCTTCCAACTTGAAGTCCGCACGGTGACTAGCTTCCTCAATACCGTAAACACGAGGCATGTCGGTAGTTGAGCCATCCATCAAATGGTGGAAATCCTTAACCTTGTTGAAGTTGTCATCATCACTGGTAAATGAATTTTCTGTCTCAAAGTGAATCAAACCGTAGTGAGATAAGGCTTTGGCAATCCCATTCTGGTTATTAGTATCAGTGACATGGGTAGCATGGTCTTTCAGCTCGTCTTCACCATTCCCCATGGCAACACCAATGCCGACGCCAGACAGCATTTCTAGGTCATTTTCCGAATCCCCAAAGGCCATAACCTCACTGAGTTCGAAACCAAAAACCTCACCTAGATGAGCGACACCTTTCAACTTAGATTGATCGGCTGAAATAATATCGGCTGAATAAGGACTTGAACGAGTAATCTTCACATGAGGAAACTTTTCTTCAATATCTTGTGTTTCACCCACCGTCGCTACCATAACCACCTGATAAATAGGCTCACGCATGATAGTCTTAAGAGTCTCAATACTTTGTGGCTTGAAACGACGAATCAAAGATTTGAAACTACGTTCCACCATCTTAGCCCAGGACTTAGGGACAATACGGCTGACGATTTGTCCAAACTTACTCGTTCCCATACTAATAATATTGGAACCAACAAGACCTGTGCTAGTCCCTAGAGAAATCTCTCTACGGTGCTTGGTGGCATAGCGAATCAAGTTGTAGACTGTTGATTTAGGGAGCTGATTTTGATACAGGACCTTGTCATGAGTCAAAATGTATTGACCATTATAAGTGACTGCAAAATCTAGACCCAGATTGTCCATGAAAGGCTGAACAAATCCTGGCCCACGACCTGTTGCCAAACCAACTAAGATACCATCTTCCTTCATTTGACTGATAGCTTTTTTGGTTGAACTTGACACACGTTTTCGGTCATTTAGAAAAGTCCCATCAATATCAAAAAAGACTGCTTTAATGGCCACAGAGCTCCCCTCCTTCTAACATTTTATGCTAAAATAAATTATAACACATAATACAATGGTGAGTAATATAAATGAAAAAAAAAATCCTAGTCCTTCACACTGGAGGAACAATTTCCATGTCAGCAGATAATGATGGCAAGGTCAGTCAAAATGCTGATAATCCCATGAACCATGTAGGGCTTGATTTAGACAATTTAGAACTAACCGTTCTCGATTTTCTTAATATCCCTAGCCCACATATCACACCCTACCACATGCTGGATATTTACAAAAAAATCAAGGAAACAGCTGGGCAATATGATGGTGTGGTCATCACCCACGGAACAGATACTCTGGAAGAGACAGCCTACTTCCTAGACACCATGGCCGTCCCTGAGATTCCAATCGTCCTAACTGGTGCCATGCGTTCGTCGAACGAACTAGGTAGCGACGGGGTCTATAACTATCTCTCAGCCCTACGCGTTGCTAGCGACGACAAGGCCGCTGACAAAGGTATCCTGGTCGTTATGAACGATGAAATCCATGCAGCCAAGTATGTTACTAAGACCCATACCACAAACGTGGCAACCTTTCACACACCAACCCATGGTCCACTAGGAATCATCATGAAGCATGATATCCTCTGGTTCAAAACTGCTGAGCCTCGTGTTCGCTTTGACTTGGAACAAATCACAGGAACAGTACCAATCATCAAGGCCTATGCTGGGATGGGTATCGGAGATGGAATCATCAGTCTCCTAGACCCTGAGAAGATTGACGGTGTAGTTATCGAGGCACTAGGTGCTGGAAACCTCCCACCATTAGCTGCAAGAGAAATCACAAATCTTATGGAAAAAGGTGTCCCCGTTGTGCTCGTTTCCCGCTGCTTCAACGGTATCGCCGAACCTGTTTACGCCTATGAAGGAGGTGGGGTCAAACTCCAAGAAGCTGGCGTTATGTTTGTTAAAGAACTCAACGCACCAAAGGCTCGTCTCAAACTTCTCATTGCACTTAGTGCGGGACTCAAAGGCCAAGAATTGAAAGACTATATCGAGGGATAAAACATGAAACTTAGTATTGAAGCAACCGATAAATTGAAAAATAAAGATTTCCACTATGAGCTGACAATCTCAAAAACACATATCGCCATGGTCTGTGGCACCGTGCTAGCCAGTCTAGCCTTGGTCGCATGGTTGAAGAAAAAATAAAAAAGCTTGAAGCATGGTCACTAGAAAGGTGACTGAACTGCTTCAGGCTTTTAGTTTTCTTCGTCTGGTCTATATTCAAGAATATCTCCTGGTTGGCAATCTAACTCCTTACAAATAGCATCCAGTGTTGTAAAACGGATTGCCTTAGCCTTGCCTGTCTTAAGAACTGAAAGATTGGCTGGGGTAATACCAATACGTTCTGCCAGTTCACCCGAGCGCATCTTCTTCTTGGCAAGTTCAACGTCCAAATTGACAATAATCATAAGCCCCTCCTAAATCGTGTACTCATTTTCCTCAGCAATGGCATTAGCCTTGGTCAAAATCATAGCAACAGCATAGAGGACAAAGCCTACTAATAAGTAACTGATGTTAAAGAAACTATAGCTTTGGTTTCCTGTTCCAAATGTAAAGATACCATTATTGATAAAGGCCCCAAGAACTAATAAATGCCCTGACCAACGAACCAACTTGGCATTTTTAGCGATGAAAATATCAGAACGATAAAGATTAATCAGAAAAGCACGAAGGCACAATAAGAAGCCAATGTTGACTGCCAAACGAAGGAAATCAATGATTGCTGAAAAAATCGTCAGACTTGGACCATTGCTTTTCACAGTAACACCCGAACCAAGAAGCATCCGCAAAACTTGTTTCAATAGTCCTTCATGACCAGTCAGAATAAAGGCATCATTAAGAATGGTAATCACAAGACTTAAAAATCCCGCAAAGAGGAGGACATTTACGAACAGAAGGCCACTACGCAAACGCTTTTGTTCTTGTGTCTCCTGACGATTCTTAGCACTTTTGGCCGATCTCCAACCATAATAACTAGAACCAGCTAAGGCTAGGACGATTAAAACATAGAATAAGATAGTTTTCATGTGTTACCTCAATTGTAAATACATTTTGATTTTTTTGGAGAATAGACTAGAAAAAGCCAAGGTGCCTCTAGGAGCCCTTGACCTCGTTCTAAATCATTAGCTAACTATTAACAGTATCAATTATATCGAATATCAATATAAAATACTAGTTTTTAGATAAGATTTTACTACTTTTCAAATAAGAATTATTCAATTATTTGACCGCTGTTTGTCCCTTACGAAGACGAATCGCATCACAAGCTAGAGAGACCAAGAAGAGCCAGACTGATGTACTAAAATCCATTACAAGGTGATTAGTCATTCCCAACTGCAGGAAGATATTCAAGGCTGATGGCACAAAGGTTAAGAGGGCAGCCTTTTTCAAGAAAAGAGAGAAATCTTCTGTCCAAAGTGCCTTCCAAGTAAAGGATTTAAGTTCTTTACGAAGGAACCAAATCAAGGCAAGATAGAAGGCGAATTGTAACTCTGAGACTAGCCAGTAACCCCATCCAGAAAGATAATGAACCTCTGCACCTGGGAAAAGGCTAGCCACATCCACAAAAGGAAGGATAGGTAAAGCAAGCATTGCAAGACCGTAGATTGCCATAAGAAGAATAAGAAGAGCGTTGATGATTAATTTAAGTGTTTTCATGATAAGTATTTCCTTTGTTAAATAGTTTTTAGTATATAATTTCTCTGATACTGTCAATAAAGTTCATTCTATCACGATCTGCTAAACTGCCCATAATTAAAGGCAAAGCAAGTGTAGATAAGGCACCGATAATACTTAGAATTAATCCTACTATAAATAAAAAGTACTCAGGTATAAGAAAGCGTCTAATTTGAGATAATACTGAAGAACTTTTTTTACTCTCCATAATAGTACCTCAACCCACTAATACTCAAGTCTACTGTAAAAATATAAAGAAGCAATATACAAAATTGCATAGTAGACTACAAATAATAACATAATAAGTAATATACTACTATTAAAAGACATATGACCTAACACATTAACATAACCGTTCGGAAACACATATTTTAGCGAAGCAAGTTGTGGAGCTATAAAAGAAAAAAGTGCAAAAATAATTCCTACAAGCATAGTGAATCCATTTGTCAAGATAATTGATGCCAGACTGGCAACTAATAAACACAACAAAAACACCAAAATAGACCCTAAAATACTAATTACC